>JADMIO011331775.1_pt1 | contig 121756 bp, 95 predicted proteins | sample 8958161 | NCBI WGS metagenome assembly JADMIO01 (sample SAMN16585339, study PRJNA669376) | soil metagenome | isolation source: Crop rotation soil | place: USA: Cullars Rotation, Alabama | collected 2011 | reverse complement strand
CCGCGACTTCAAGTCACGTGAATTCCAAGCTTCGGATCCCACTGTGCTGGAAAGATTCAACTCGGCGTGACGTTCACCGCCACGACCGACGCCGATGCACTCGGCGACTTCGAGTTCATTCGCTCGTTCGACAACCTCGGCATGCTGTTGAGCATGACGCCCGCGAAGAACGTCGGCGTGGCCGTCGACCTGTTTGAATTGTGGGCCAGTCACGCGTCGTTCGAAGCAGTAAAGAATGCCCGCATGAAAGTCGTGACGGCCTTTCTGTCGGACGGCCCGACGGGAATCGACCCGGCCGACGCGCTGCAGAACCAACGCGTGCTACCGGGTGAAACCGGCGCGATCGATTCAGCCGCCGCGCTCACGGCCTTGGCCGAGATGGGCTACGACGGTCCGGTTGTTCCGCTGCCGCACGCCGATCGCTTCAAAGGCATGGGCCGGCAACAAATCTTCAAGACGACGAGCGAAAAGCTCGACCAGGTCTGGAAGGCCGCCGGTCTTTCGCCCGCCGGCAAACTCGTGCCGGTTAAGCGGTAAACCCGTCAAGCGATAACGCACTCGTTAAGTAGCGTTCACTTCGGGATGAGTCCATGGTGCGCGATACGGGCGACGGAGACGCGTGTTGGCTTCGTCGTCGTTGCTGATCTTTCCGGCGGCGACGTCCCAGCGGAGGGAGCGGCCGAGATCGGCTGAGAGATTCGCGAGGATGCAGGCCGTCGTCGAGATGTGCCCTTGCTCGATGTCGGCGACCGGCTTGCCGCGCGAATCGACGGCCGCCAGCCAATCTCGCATGTGCGTGCGAATCGCCGGAGCGACGTGCTTCTCGAGATCCTTCTCGTCGCGATCCTCCAGGTACTGATCGAGTTCCATCACCACGTCGCGGTGAATCGGCTCGCCCTTTTGCGGAATGAAATCGTAGGAGTTTACGCTCGCCTTTAAGGTGCCTTGATCGCCGTACAGCGTCGCGGCCCAAGGATACTGCGGATCAGGAGCGCGGCCCCAAGTGCGATGTTCCCAAACGACCTGCAGGTCGCCGAAATCGAACGTCGCCGATTGCGTGTCGCTGATGTTGGCCTTGCTGTTCTTATCGACGAGGATCCCGCCGGTGCTGCTGACCGATTTCGGCCAGCCGAGATCAAGCATCCAACGAACCATGTCGAGCATATGGATGCACATATCGCCGACGATGCCGTTGCCGTATTCCGTGAACGATCGCCAGCGGCGCGGATGCACGAGGCTGTTGTACGGCCGCATCGGCGCGGGACCGGTCCACATTTCGTAATCGAGATTCTCCGGCGGTGCGGAGTCGGGCGGATTGTCTTTGGCCCGCATGTGGTAGTAGCAACAGATTTCGACGAGGCCGACTTTGCCGAGCTTGCCGGGACGAATGATCTCGTCGCGTGCTTCAATCAGATGCGGCGTACTGCGGCGTTGCGTGCCGACTTGCACGACGCGCCCCGTACGTCGCGCGGCGGCGAGCATGGCCTGTCCTTCGACGATGTCGACGCAGATCGGTTTTTGCACGTAGACGTCGGCCCCGGCTTCGACGGCGGCAATCATGGGGAGCGCGTGCCAATGGTCGGGCGTACCGATGATCACTAGTTCGGCGTCTTTTTCCTTCAGCAACTCGCGATAGTCGGCGTGCGTGCGCGGCAGTTTCTTGGAGGCTTGCCGCGAGGCGACGAGTTCCGCCGCATTGGCGAGCATCACCTTGTCGACGTCGCACAACGCAACGACCTCGACCGGTTCGACTTGGATCAAACGCAACAAATCGCACTTGCCATACCACCCGGCGCCGATAAGCGCAACGCGCCGCGGCTTGCGTTCCTTCGCCACGTTGGCATACGCGACGGTGGAAAGAGTGGAAAAAGCCGACGCCGCGGCGGCTCCGGCCTGAAGAAACGTGCGACGATCCATGGCAGTACTCCTGAGTGCGAGGTGCTTACGTTGTACTACTCGTCACGGCGCGCCGCGAGGATTTTTTCACGTCGCGTCGGAATCGACGCGCAGTCGTTCGTGGTCTGCTAGAAAAAAAGCAAAGATGACGAACACTACCGTCGCTCCGGCGACGAGGTAAATTCCGGCGGTGATCGCCAGCAGGGTCTCGATGCCGATCGTTTCTTTGGCGACGCCGCCAAAGTAGGAGCCGAAGCCGGAGATTTCGGCGCCGAACAAGTTCAATACGCCGACGGCCGAGGCGCGCGTCGCGGCGGGAACTATGTCGTAGGCCGCGGGGAAAATATTCCCCATGAACAGGCCGCTCGCCAATCCGAAGGCGGCCGCGGCGATACGCGTGGCCGCGAGAGTCTCGCAGTTGCCGATCGCGTACAAGCTCGGAGCACACGCGACCAGGCTGATCGCCAAGAGCCAATATCGCGACGCCTTCGTGCGCTGGTAGAGCCGATCGGCGGCGATGCCGCCTCCCAAGATGCCGACGAGCGTCGCTCCTTGCAGGAAAATCGTCGCGTTCCAGGCCGCGTCGCCGAGCGATAACTGGAACTTCAGCTTGAGAAAATCGGGAAGCCAACTGTAGAGCAGCCACAAACCGAAGACGAACGCCGAGAAGACGACGCACGTGAGCGCGAACGTGGGTATGCGCAACAATTCGAACAAGGCGAATCGCTGCCGGGGCGGACGATCGGCCGGTGCTTGTTCCTCCGGCGCGTTGCGAAGGAACAGCGCATAGGGAACGGCGTAGACGAGACCGATCGCGCCGAGCGCGAAGAACGCGACGCGCCATTGACCGCGGTCGCCCATCCAACCGCCGAAGTAACTGCCGCCGATGTTCCCGCAGATCTGCGCGGTCGTGAGCACGGCCAGGGCCCGCGACCGGGCCGCCGTCGAGAAAGCCGCGGCCGTCAGGGCGATGGCCGCCGGCATGTAAAGCGCTTCGCTGACGCCCATCGCCGCGCGAAGCGACAACAGCGAAAACGCCGACGTGGCGAACCCCGTCGCAATCGTCACGACGCTCCAAACCGCGAGGCTGAGCACCACGAGCAGTCGTTTCGAAAAACGGTCGCCGAGCAGACCTGCAATCGGACAGCCGACGCCGTAGACCCAGAGGAACAAGGCGCCGGTGAGCCCGCATTGCCGATCGGTCATCGCCAATTCGCTCTTAAAGATCGAATAGAGGGCCGAAGTGACCTGCCGATCGCAGTAGTTCAAGAAATAGGCGACCCACATGAACGCCAACAGCCACACGGCGAGCCGGGCGGCGGCGGGTCGCTCTACGTCGTTCATGCGACGCGAAACTTCTGCACTTGTTCTTCGTTCAACTCCAGGCCAAGCCCCGGCGCGTCGGGAATCGGCAATCGCCCGTCGACGGCTCGCACGTGGCCGACGGTTAATTGCTCGCGGAGGTCGGTGTTTTCCTGCACGACGAACTCGGCGATCAGTGCGTTGGGAACGGCGTTCAACCAGTGCAGTGCGGCATGCACGTTCACGTACGTACTGAAACCGTGGTTGGCGACTTTGAGGCCGCGATCGGCGGCGAGGCTGGCTATTTTCATGGCCTCGGTAAAGCCGCCGCACCGCGTCAGGTCGACCTGCACGATGTCGATGCCCCCTTGGTCCATCAGGTCGATGAACGATTGTCGATTACTTTCCGATTCGCCGGCCGCGATGTGTACCGGACTCGCCTCGGTCAGCTTCTTGTAGCCGCGATAGTCGTCGGGTTGCAGGGGCTCTTCGAGCCAGGCGATCTTGAACTCGGCAAACGCGTGGGCCCGTTGAATGGCCGTGCGGGCATCCCAAACCAAACCGGCGTCGATCATCACGTCGCCGTCGTCACCGAAACCACGGCGGGCCTGCCGCACGAGGTCGACGTCGGTCGCGGCGTCTTGTCCCATCGGCGCCCAACCGAACTTCACCGCGTTGAAACCGCGGTCGCGAATTCGTTTGGCCAACTCGCCCGTCTCGCGCGGCGTCGCGCCGAAGAGCGAACTCGCGTAGCAACGGACGCTCTTCTGAAATCCGCCGCCCAGGAGTTTCCACACCGGCAGGCCGAGCGCCTTCCCCTTGATGTCCCACAGCGCGAGATCGATGCCGCTTATCGCGTGCAGGCCGATGCCGCGACGGCCGGAATAGATCGTCCGCTGGTACATCTCGTTCCAGAGCCGCTCCGTTTCGAACGGGTCTTGGCCGATCAAAACGTGCTTCAGCCCCGTGCTGATCGTGTGTGAGAACGGGCCCTCGATCACCGCCTTCACGGCCAGCGGTGCGGAATCGACTTCGCCGATGCCGGTAATCCCGGCGTCGGTCGTGACCCGCACCAACAACGCGTCCTGCCCGCTATCGCATCGCGCGCGGACTTGTTTCTGCGAAACAAAGATCGCTTCGAGGTCGGTGATTTTCATTCGGGTTTGTTCGTGACCTGGTAGACGCACGTTTGGCGATAGGTTTCGCCCGGGCGGAGGATAATCGACGGGAACTCCGGATGATTGACGGAGTCGGGGAAGTGCTGCGTCTCAAGGCAGCAAGCACTGCGGCGTTCGTACTTCTTGCCCCCCTTGCCGGTTTGACCCTGGAGGAAGTTGCCGGTGTAAAACTGAATGCCGGGTTGAGACGTCCAGACGCGGAGATAGCGGCCGCTCGTGGGACCTGTCAACGTCGCCGCGAAGTGCAATTCGCCTTTCCGTTGCGACTGATCGAGGATCACGAAGTTGTGGTCGTAGCCTTCGGTCGGCGTTTTATCGAGTTGCCGAATGCGGTCACCGATGCTCTTGCGCTCTTTGATGAAATCGAGCGGCGTACCGGCGACCTTCTCAATCGCGCCGGTCGGGATCAGCGTGCTATCGACGGCCGTGTAACGATCGGCGTGCAGCGACAGATAATGTTCCAGCACGCTCGGCGAACCGGCGCCCTCGAGATTGAAGTAGGTGTGATTCGTCAGGTTGACCGGCGTCGCCTGGTCGGTCGTCGCCGTCCACTCGATGTAGAGCTTGCCGTCGGGGCGAAGCGTGTAGAGCACGGTGAAGTCGACGTTGCCCGGATAACCTTCCTCACCGTCGGGACTGAAGTACGTGAACTTCACGCCGGGCCCGAGTTCGCTCGTCGTCTTCTCGCCTTTCCAAACGACCTTGGCGAGGCTACGCTTCACGCCGCCGTGTAGATGGTTCGGACCGTTGTTGAGAGCCAGGTTGTAGGTCTTGCCGTCGAGCGTGAACTTACCCTTGCCGATTCGATTGCAAACGCGGCCCGTCGTGCAGCCGAACGATTGGTTGGCGTCCGACTCGTAGCCGGCGAGGTCGTCGAAGCCGAGCGCGACGTCGTCGACTTTGCCGCTTGAGTCGGGCGCGTGCCACTCCGTGATCGTCGCTCCGTAGCTGATGACCTTTACCACCGTGGGGCCGTGCGACAGCGTGAATCGCTCGACGGAAATGCCGTCTTTCGTCGTACCGTACGGTTCGGGTCCGGAAACTTCCGCGGCGCCGGCGACGATGCCGTTCATGACGATCACTCCTGCAACAAGCAAACAACGAAGGGACGACAAAGACATGGCGAGATTCCTGGACGACGCGTGCCCATCTTGCGCAAACGATCAGTCGACGGGGTCACGTTATCACACGCCGTAGCGAAAGGCTACCGGCGGCGCGTCGCGGCGGCGGTCGGCATCGTCTAAACTGCGTTCGTCCGCAGGCTGCTCCGTTATTCCGGACCAAATCAAGGCGATTGCCCCATGCCCTTCATCGATATCAAGACCGTGCGGCCGATCGAGCCCGCGCCGGGTTGCCATATGCGGACGCCGTTCGGCGAGCATCTGATGTTGTCGTACCTGGAAATGGATGCCGGCGCGGTCGTACCGCTGCATTCTCATCCGCACGAACAAGGGGGCATCTTGATTCGCGGCAAGTTGGAACTGACGATCGGCGACGAAACGCGACTCTGCGAGGCGGGCGCGATGTTCATCATTCCGCCGAACGTCAAACACAAGGCGGTCGCCGTCGACGGCCCGTGCGTGGTGCTCGATTGCTTCAGTCCCGTGCGCGAAGACTACGCGGCGGAATTCAACAAGTACATTCCGCCGGTCGATTCGAAGTAGCGGGTTGGTCGGCTACTTCTTGGCGGGCGGGGCGATCTCGAAGCCGTGCACGTCGAGACGCAGGCCGGGCTTGGCGGCCGTGAACTGCAATTCGAACTTCATGTCACGGCCGCGGCGGTTCTCCGGAATTGCCAACTTCCGCGGCGACGGCAAGCGGGCATTCTCCGCCTTCGGCACGTCGACCTCTTCCGCGGCTTGTCCGCTGATCAAGAGTTTCATCTTCACCGGTCCGGCGGCGTCGTCGACGGCCGAAACGTAAACAAGCAAATGCTCGGCGTCGTTCGGCACCGTCAGGGTGCGAGAAACGATCAGCGGCGATTTTAGCGCCACGATCACTTCGCGCGGTTGCCCGCCGACGACCGCATTCTCCCAACGCCACGCATCGCCGTACGTGCCCGACACGACCCAACGATGTTGGCGGACGAACAACGATGCCGCGTGCTTGGCGACCGTCGTCTTCAGGACCGCCGCGTCGAGTTCGACCAGCGGTTCGAGCCAATCGAAAATGTCGCGGAGGTCCAAGGGATCGGCGCCGGGCGGTGACGCACCGGCCGATGAATCGGCCAACGAATCGGCGACGAGGACCAGACGGTTCGGTCGTCCCGGTTGCGGCCGCAATTCCAATCGTCCGGAGTCGTGAACCTGTTCGCCGCCGATCATGACGGGACTCTCGTAGAGCGGCTTGCCCGCGAGAACGGCGGCGGTCGGCGTCGGCCCGGCATAAACTTTGGCCCGCACGCAACCGCCGTCGCCCGCCGCGCGATCAAGCGCCGCCAACGTTCGAAACGATTTGGCCCACTGCGGCAACGAGAATTCCAGCGCCGCGTAGGCGTGAACGCCGAAGCCCCAGCCGAAATCGTCCTTCGTCGTCGCCGGTGGGTTTCCCTGGACGTTGAGGTCTGCCCGCCATTGATTCCAACCGGCCGCCAGATGGGCGCGATGCACGTAGCCCGACGGCTCGTAGTTCGACAACGGTGCTTCCTGCGGCGCGAAGAACGTCTGCGACGACACCAATCGTTGCGGCAGCACGATCGGGTCCAAGCTCCAAGCCGGAAACAACTCGAAACGCTGCGACTCCGGCTTGGCCACGTCGCCCGAGGCCCGCAGACGTTCAAGCGAGACGGTCACGCGCATGGTGCCCGGCGTTTCGAAACGGACGAGCCGCGCGGAGGCGTCCGGCGTCAGCACCGACAATTGATCCGCGTACTCTTCCCACGGATCGCGCTCGGCGAGATGGACTTCCGCCGCGTCGTCCCAAGCGACCTCTTCCACGCCCTGTTCGACCAGTAGTTTCAATCCTTCGGGCGACCAGCGGATGGATCGAAACGTCGTACGGCGGCCGTCGCGATAAAAGAACGTGTCGGGTCGATAGGGCCGAAACGTCGATTCGTGCCAGACGACGCGTCGGATCCGTTCGATCGGCACGCGAATTCGCACCGGCTCATCGGCCAACGGCTCGTCGACGGCGGCCCGCGGTTCGATCACCAACGCCGCCGGCCGACTTGGTCCGTTCGTCGTCTCGGGCAGATATTCGACGACGCGTCCCGTTAGACGATCGCCGCCGATGAACTCGACGCGCTCCGCAACCCGCGGCTGAGTGGCGGCTCCCCATCGATGCACGCGACGCAACAATTTCGGTTCTTCGACGATCGGCCGGTCACCGAGCGTCGGTTTTCGCTCGCGGGCAATCCACATCGGCGGCGTCGCCGTCGTCTCGCGCGTGCCGTCGACCCACACGGCTTCGTACGGCAAGTCATTGTCGTCGCCGCGAACGATTGCGACGGCCGACGAGAGCATGACCCAAGTGATGAAGCCGACTGCAAAACGCATGGCAGCCTACCGTCGCCCGAGGCAGTAAAGGGCTTCTTCGGTGCGGACATACAACCGGCCGTCGACGGCGGCGGGCGTCGCGACCGAGCGTTCGCCGAAGTCGTGCGACGCGAGTATTTCCCATTTCCCGGCGGCCGTGAGCGCGGTCAATACGCCACCCTCGCTAAGCAAGTAAACCTTGCCGTCGCCGCCGACCGGCGAAGCGTAGTACTTGTCGGCAACGCGAACCCGACCGAGTTTCCCGACGCGGCCGTCGCGGAGATCGAACGAAGTGAGAATGCCGCCGTCTTTAATCAGGTACAGCACGCCGCGATATACGAGCGGACTTGGCACGTACGGAATTCCTTTTTCGTACTGCCAGACGAGCTTCGGCGGATTGCCGTCGGCCGTCATCCGCAGGACCATCACCGAGTTGCGGGCCAGTTCGAAAACGCGGGCATACTTCCGCCATTCGCCTTCGCTCAGCAGTTGATCTTGATCGAGATCGATGCGGTAGAACCGATCCAGGACTTCCGGATTGTTGCACTCTTCGCGCGTTAGCTTGGCGTCGGCGTTCTTATCCCATTGCTTCAGCGCGACTTCCCACGGCTCCATGCCGACGCGGGCATCGGTGTCGCCTCCGGGAGACCAGGTGGAAACGATGAGCAGATCGCCGACGACAACGGGCGTCGTGTTGACGATCCGCGCCAACCCGTCGACCGTCCAGAGTTGCTCACCCGTCGCCAGGTCATAACCGGCCAACTGCAGAGCCCCGGCGACGATCACTTGTTTCTTTGCAGCGGTATTGCTTTCTGAAACACTGCCGCCGAACAACGCGGTGTCGACGACGATCGGCGTTGCGTAACTCCGCGTGAAGCCGTCGCGTTTGGCGCGCCAGATTTCCTTCCCGGTCGTGGCATCGACGCAGAGCAAGAAACTATCAATGTCGTGGTCTTGGTTGAGCAGCAACTTGCCGTCGACCAGCACGGGCGAACTCGGCGCGCCGAATTCGTCTTGAAACGGTTTCATCGGCAACGACCAAACTAACTTGCCGGCGAGGTCGTAACAGAGCAGGCCGTAACTGCCGAAGAACGAATAGACTCGCTCGCCGTCGCAGGCGCAACTGGCTGACGCGGGGCTGCCGGTTTGATGGTAGACCTCGAGTCGATCGTTCGGTGCCGTTTGAGTCCAGCGCGTCGCGCCGGTCGCGCGATCGAGGCAGACGGTGGCCAAGGATTTGTCGCCGTCGAAGGTCGTCAGATAGATCCCATCGCCGACGACGATCGGCGATGAATGCCCCTTCGCGATCGGCACGCGCCAGAGAATCGCCTCGGCCGAATCGATCGCCTCGGGCAACGTTCCGGCCGCGTCGACGACGCCGTGATTGTCGCGAAAGAATGCGACGTTTTCTGCGGCCGCTGCCGCGACCGGTGCCGACATCGACAACGCGAGCACCAACCAGCGCATGATTCGTTCTCCATTTAGCCGCGGAGCGTGCCTCCGCGCGTTCTCGAAAGCGCGCGGGGGCGAGCCCCGCGGCTAAATAAGACTATCTCATGCCGAGAGCTGCTTCACCATCGTTTCGCGGCCGGCGTCGAGGGCTTCGAGCAACTTTTCGGGATGCTTGCCGCCGGCTTGCGCCATGTCGGGACGACCGCCGCCGGAGCCGCCGACGACCGTCGACGCGGCCTTGACCCAATTGCCGGCGTGGGCCTTCTTGGCGATCAGATCGTTCGTTACGCCCGCGACCAGCACGACCTTGCCTTCTTCGTCGTCGCGCGCGCCCAGTAGAGCCGCGACGCTCGGCGATTTCTGGCGAAGTTGATCGATAATCGCGCGAAGGCTTTCCGCCGTGCCGCCGGGGATTTCGGCCGTGACGACCTTCGTCTGGCCGATCGTCGCCGCGTCCGAAAGCATTTGATCGACCGTCGGTCCGCCGGCGCGAACGCCGGTCGCGAGTTGCTTCTTCAGCTCCTTGATCTCTTTCGCCATCGCGGCGACGCGATTCGGCAGTTCGTCGATCGGCGCCTTGATCGTCGCTGCTACTTCGTGCAGCAACGCCTCGTGCTTTCGCGTTCGTTCGAGCGCGGCACGGCCCGTGACGGCCGTGATCCGGCGCGTTCCGGCGGCGACGTTCTCTTCGCTGACGATCTTGAACAGCCCGACCTGGCCGGTGTTGTCCAAGTGTGTGCCGCCGCAGAGTTCTTTGCTGAAGTCGCCCATCGAGACCATGCGGACGACGTCGGGATACTTCTCGCCGAACAGCATCATGGCCCCTTGGGTGCGGGCCTCGGCGATCGGCAGGTTCTTCCAATTAATCGGCGCCGCCTCGGCAATCTTCGCGTTCACTTCATTCTCAATCTCGACGAGCTTTTCCTTCGGCACCTGCGTCGGATGGCCGAAGTCGAAACGGAGTTCGTCTTCGGAGACCTTGGAACCGCGTTGCAAGGCGTCTTTGCTGACGTGCTTTTGCAGTGCGTAGTGCATGAGGTGCGTCGCCGAGTGAGCACGGCGAATGGCTTGACGTCGTTCGACATCGACGATCGCCGAAACTTTAGTGCCCTGCTGGATCACGCCCGCCCTCAGGTGACCGACGTGAAGCGTCAGGCCGGATTTGCGTTTGGTGTCGACGACCTCAAAGGCAAACAGATCATTGCGGATCTCGCCCGTGTCGCCGATTTGCCCGCCGCTCTCGCCGTAGAAGGGAGTTTGATCGAGGACCAAGGCAATCGCCTTGTCGCCGACGTCGTCGTATTTTTCGACGAGATGATCGCCGTCGATGACGCCCAGGATGCGCGCCTCCGCGGTGATCGATTCGTAGCCGAGAAACTTAGTCTCGCCATGCGCTTTGACGATGTTGTCGATCGGACCCGCCGTCTCGAACAGCGGTCGACCCGTCCCATTCTGCGGTTGTTCGGTGTGTACTTTCATCGCCCGGCGGAAGCCGTCCCAATCGAACGTGAAACCTTGCTCGGAAGCAATCGTTTCACAGAGTTCCGGGGGGAAGCCGAAGGTTTGATACAAATCAAACGCTTCCGCTCCGGGGACGATGCTCTTTCCGCCGTCGCGCATTTTTTCGAACATGCGATCGACGCGATGCAGGCCGGCGTCGATCGTGGCGAAGAATCCCGACTCCTCGCGCTCGATGACCTTCGACACGGCCGACGTCGTTTGTAGCAACTCGGGGTAAGGATTCTTCATCAGGTCGGCGACCGTCGTCACCAATTTGTGCAAGAACGGTTCGCGCAAGCCCATCTGCCGACCGTCGAGGACTGCGCGGCGAAGCAGGCGGCGGATGACGTAGCCTTGCTTTTGCTTATCGGGATAAACGTTTTCGTGAATCGCGAAGGTGCACGCGCGGACGTGATCGGCGATGCGGCGGAGGCGGCGACCGTCGTCGTTCGTCGGATCGTATTTGCGTCCGCAAACTTCGCCGGCCGCTTCGACGAGCGGACGCAGGATGTCGATGTGGTAATTCGTTTCGTGTCCCTGAAGAACACTGGCGCACCGCTCGAGGCCCATGCCGGTGTCGATGTTCTTGCTTGGCAGCGGCCGCAGGTTGTTCGGCGGGCTGCCGACGCGGTTGAACTGCGTGAACACGAGGTTCCAAATCTCGACGCTCTTGCCGGACGGCGGATGGAAGAAGATTTCCGAGCACGGACCGCAGACGCCGTCGGGACCGTTGGTCGGCGCTCCGGCGGGCCAGAAGTTGTCGTCCTCGCCCATCCGCTCGATGCGGTCGGTCGTGAGGCCGATATCCTTTTGCCAAATGCCGGCCGCTTCGTCGTCGTCGAGATAGACCGTGACCGTGAGCTTGTCCTTCGGCAGCCCGAGCCACTTCTTGTCGGTCAAGAATTCCCAGGCCCAATTGATCGCTTCGCGCTTGAAGTAGTCGCCGAAGCTGAAATTGCCCAGCATCTCGAAGAACGTGTGGTGGTAGGCCGTGCGGCCGACGTTGTCGATGTCGCCCGTGCGGAGGCACTTTTGACAGGTCGTCGCTCGAGTGAACTCAAGCTTGCACTTGCCGAGGAAGTGGTCCTTGAACTGGTTCATGCCGGCGGGAGTGAACAAGACCGACGGGTCCCAGCGGGGCACCAGCACGTCGCTTCCCTTGCGGGTGCAGCCCTTCGAAACGAAGAATTCTAGGTACTTTTCGCGGAGTTCGTCGGTCTTCATGAACGGTCGTCCGTTGTCCGTGTTCGGTTGTCGATGGTGGGTGCGAGTCGTGGCGAGCGTCGAGCCGTCAGGCCGACGTGCGGTTGCGCTTCCAGAATCGTCGCTAAGCCTCTCGCCGCTAACGATTTGCGGATACAAGGTAGCCCATCATGATAACGGGTACGGCAAAGTCCGCCTAGAGAACCAGACGACGGCCGGCGCCGAACGGTTCGCTGCGCTTCGGTTCAATCGCAGCGTGCGGCGAGCGAGGAATTCGCTACTCGGCCGGAACTTTTACCACCGGCGGTTGGCCGGCGGGCGCGGCGACGCGCAACTCCACGGTGCCTTCAAGTCCGGCGACTTGGGCGTAGAACTCCTTCGGAGTGCTAACCGGTACGTTACGGACGTGCGTGACGTACATCCCACGGCGGAGGCCCGCCCGCCAGGCCGGCGAATCGTCGGCGACGTCCACCGTGAGCACGGCGGAGTCCATCGTCGGCGTGCGGACTTCGAACGGCATGTTGAATTGCGGTGTCAGCTGGCGATGGGCCGATGGGAAATCGACCGCCACGCCGCGCCAGCCGAGATCCGGCGCCGTGATGATTTTCTTCCCGCGGACTTCGTATTTTGCCAGCGTGACCGGGACATTGAACGAGCGACCTTCGCGCTCGACGGTCACTGTCGTATCGGCCGCGGCCGGTTTACCGCCGACTTGCAGCATGAGCCCGTCGACATCGCCGATCGGTTTGCCGGCGACTTGTGTGATTACGTCGCCGGCGCGAATGCCCGCCTTCTCGGCCGGTGAACCGGACAGCACATCGGCGACGCGAACGCCGTGCATGCCGGACGCCGATTCGACGGGCGTCAACGCGCGGAGTTGAATGCCGAGCAGGCCGTAGTCGACCTCTTTGCCTTGCTTCAACGTGTCGACGACGCGATGAAATACTTCGTCGCACGGGATCGCATAGCCAGCCGATTGCTCAAACCCGGCGACCGCCGCTTGTGAGGTCGTCAGGCCGACCATTTCACCCTTGAGGTTCAGCAAGGCGCCGCCGCTCGTGCCAAGGTTTAGCTTGGCATCGGTTTGAATGAGCGTACCGAAATGATGAATCGTGTTTTTGCGGTCGCGCTGGTCGTCGCCCGGTGCGCCGTTCGGTCCGGCCTTGCGCGACAGGTTGGCGATGATTCCCCAACTGGCGCTCGCCTGACCGTCGCGAGCAATCGCGTACGGATTACCGAGTACGACGACGATCTGCCCCTTCTTTAACTTCGTAGGATCGCCGAACGTGATGGGAGTAAACTCAATGCCCGGCGCGGCGTCGGTGATCTTAAGCACGGCCAGATCGCTGCGGGGATCGCCTCCGACGGGTTTGGCGCTCATCCGCGGGCCCACGACTTCGGCTCGCAAGGGTCGTCGCGACGTCGTCGTTACCCAGATTTCGCCTGGGCCTTCGACGGCGTGCAGCGTCGTGACGATCAAGCCGCTCTTGTCGATGATCACCCCGGTGGCGAAGTCGTTCGGCACAAAGTCGGGACTCGACGGCTGCGAGGCGCCCGAATCTCCCATCGGATTGATGATGACGCCCGGGCGCGGAATGAACTCCGGCTGAAACGGATTGCCGACCACCTCGCCCGGTTCGCGATGGAACCGCGCGATACTGACGACCGAGCCTTCGCTCCGCTCAATGGCGCGAACCAACACGTTCTCCAGCGCCGCGGCGGCTTCGAGCCCGGTAGTCTCTTGAGCCGTCGCCGGAAGACCGGTCGCCAAAAAAATCAACGCCGCCGGGCCAAGCAGCCGGGCGGCGTTCGCAATGCATTGCAGACGACGGACGATGCCGAACGTCGTTGTATTAATCATAGTCCACCGATTGCCGTCACGTCGTCGTACGCCTAACTGCTAGCCCCGAGCAACGGCGACGTACACGCGACGGAATCTGCCGCGCGATGCTATTCCGCGTCGCCGCCGGCCGAGCCGCCTTCGTCATCGCCCCCGCCCCCCGCACCGCCGGACAAAGCGACCGTTCCGGCCGAAAGGATCTTCTGCCGTAATTCCTCGGTCAGTTCCGGATGCTCCTGCAAATATTGTCGGGTCTTTTCACGCCCTTGTGCAATTTGCAGGTCGCCGTAGCGGAACCAGGCACCTGCACGGACGACGAGCTTCTGGGCGATTGCCAGGTCGAGCACGTCTCCCTCGTAGCTAATTCCACACGCATGCATCATATCAAACTCGGCAACCTTAAACGGGGGGGCAACCTTGTTTTTCACGATCTTGGCCCGGACCCGCTGACCGACGACCGCTTCCCCTTCTTTCAGTTGACCGATGCGGCGGACGTCGATTCGGCACGAGCAATAGAACTTCAATGCCCGACCGCCGGGGGTGGTTTCCGGGCTACCGAACATCACGCCGATCTTCTCTCGGATCTGGTTGATGAAGATGACGACCGTTTTGCTCTTCGAGATGCAGCCCGTGAGTTTCCGCATGGATTGGCTCATCAACCGGGCCTGAAGGCCGACGAACGAGTCGCCGATTTCGCCGTCGAGTTCCTTTTTGGGAACCAGGGCGGCCACGGAGTCGATGACGATCACGTCGACCGCATTACTCTTCACCAACATCTCGACGATGTTCATCGCTTCTTCGCCGTTCGACGGCTGGCTGACCAGCAGCGATTCCAACTCGACGCCCAGTTTCTTCGCCCAGCTGGGGTCCAGGGCATGCTCGGCGTCGACGAAGGCCGCGATGCCGCCGTTTTGCTGGGCCCGGGCAACAACGTGCAGGGCCAAGGTCGTCTTACCGCTCGATTCCGGGCCGAAAACTTCGATAATGCGGCCGCGCGGCAACCCGAATCCGCCCAAGGCGATGTCGACGGAAAGGCTGCCGGTCGAGATGCCTTCGACCTTCAACTGGGCTTCGCCGCCCAGCGGCATGATCGTCCCTTCGCCGAACTCTTTGTCGATCTGAGCCAGCGTGTTTTTCAAGGCCGGGTTTTCGGAGAGCAGCGCATCCAACCGATCGGACGGCTTGGCCGACTTCGACGCCTTCGGGGTGCTTTCTTTCTTGGCCATACGAGGATTTGCCTTAACCGCGGTAATCATGATTCTATCCCTTGCTGTAAACGACCGGCCTCTTTGATTTCCGGCCGAAACGCGGGCCGGAGGGTCGATAATCCATGTGAACGCCTGAATACTGTATCGGCGTACACTAAAGGCAGCAAGAGAATCTTTAGAAGAATTTTTCGCGGGGCGCGGCGTGGCTCCGGGAGTGCGGAAAACAGCGACGAAACGGTAGGCGGAACGCTACCAGAGCCGGCAAGATTTGCCAAGCAGAAAGAGTCTGACACACGAGCGTGTGGACTATTCGTCCGGGCGGCGGATCTCGAACGTCACCTCAAACCGATCGTACGGGCTGTTGTTGCGTATGACCGGGGCGGCTTTCACGCGCAGTTCGCTCAGGGCCTTGCCGTCTTGCTCGACCTGATAGAGGAACGTGCTCGGATCGTCGCCGAATCGACGTTCGAACTTGTGGTACGACTGCATGAACTGCACGAACCGCCGCGCGTCGCCGGTCGTGCCGTGGAACGCAAAGCGTTGGACGTTCCCCATTTCGTTGAAGTAATACGTCAACGCGCCCGCCAGATCGCTTTCGGTCGTGCCGCTGACGTACGACACGCGGTAACCTTGCAGTTCGAGCTCCGGCAGTTGCGTGGTTACGCGCGGCCAATTCCCCAGGACCCACGCCGGTTTCACGTCCCAGCGCAGGGCTTGCTCGAAGGGAGTCGTGGGCGTCGCGGAGGACGTACGCGGCGCGGCGACGGCCGATTGCGGCGCCGCGGACGATTTGCTGCCGACGTGATTCACGAAGGCCGCGCCATCGACCGGCGCGTGCGCTGTGGCGTCGGCGGGCTTCGCGGCGGCCGGTTCTTTGCTGACCATCGTCAGCGGCGACGTCACGGCCTGGCGGACCGACGGTTGCGACATGGCGTACGGCAACAACGCCGCCGCGCCGACGACGAACAAAATCCAACTGCGACCGAACATCGGGCTCTCATCCTGCGAAGTGGTGACGGACCGCACCATCTCCATTCATCGGCCGGTCGTCGGCCGCGGGGCGATTTCAATTCACGGCGAACGCCGTCGTCGGTGCGATCGTCATCTCGCGTCGGGTTGATATACTCGGCACTCTCGGTCTATGCCGTCGTACACCGTCGGCGCAATCGGAACACGCGACATGCCCGACATGGACGGCAACAGCGCCCTCCCGTCCGACGACGAGCGTTGGCTCCTCAGCCCTGAGGCGGCGCCGTATCTGGCGGAGGCCGCGACGAGCGAGGCGAACGAACTCGCGCTCGTCGGCCGACTGCGGAAGGTCCTGGCGCCGGAGCGAGCGCGGCTCGTCGTGGAACAAACGGCGCTGCGGCGTCGCGCGCGCGCGAAGTTCACGCACGCCAATCAGCTCTTCTTCACGGCCGTCGGTTTGGAGCAAGCGACGGATGAAGTCACGGCGATCTACAAAGCGTCGCGCTTCGCGAGTGACGCTAAGGTCGTCGACTTCTGCTCGGGCATCGGCGGCGACTTGCTGGCGCTCGGCAAACGCACCACCGTCGTCGGCGTCGATCGCGATCCGATCGTCGCCGCCCGCGCGTCGGCGAATTGCCGCGCGATGCGAATCGTAGTTGGTGAATCGTTCCGCGCGTCGGTCGAGTGTGCGTCGGTCGATCCGCGGCGCGTCGTCGACTGCGACGCCTGGCACATCGATCCCGATCGGCGGCCCGCGGGCCGACGCACGACGCGCGTCGAGTTGCACGAGCCTAGCCTCGACGTCTTGAACGAAATGCTCGCGCTCAACCCCAACGCCGCCGTGAAGCTCGCGCCGGCCGCCGAGGTGCCGTCGTCGTGGGAACACGCGGAGTGCGAGTGGATTAGTCGCCGCGGCGAATGCAAACAGCTCGTCGCGTGGCACGGCGCCCTGGCGCGATCACCGCAACAACATAAAGCCACCGTCGTCGACGACGACGGCAACTCCCACACACTGACCGGCCGACCAAACCGAGAGGTCCCCGCCGTCGACGCGCTCGGAAAATTTCTCTACGAGCCCGACGCCGCCGTGCTCGCGGCCGAGCTGACCGGCGCGCTGTGCGAACAATATCAAATCGCCGCGGTCCACGCAGGCAGCGTCTATCTGACGGGCGACGTCCCGCATCGCACCGCGCATTTGTCGACGTTCGAAATCATCGACGCGCTCGCATTTGATCAAAAGCGACTTCGCGCGCTGCTCGCCGCACACCACATCGGGCGCCTCGAAATCAAAAAACGCGGTCTCGACGTCGACGTCGCGAAGCTCCGCCAAGCGTTACAACTTCGCGGCGCCAACGAGGCAATCTTGATTCTCGTTCGCCGTGGTGATAGGGTCGAAGCGGTCCTGGCCCGCCGCGTTGTTTTGTAAATACCTTACACCGCGGAGGACGCAGAGGGCTCAGAGGAGGAAGAAAAGTTGAGAGGAAAAGCTGGAACACTAATCTCCGCTGATTCAACACTAATCAGAATTCAGAATTAGTGTTCGATTAGCGGAGATTAGTGTTCCCGAGTTTTTTCTTGCCTTCGTCTTTCTCCTCTGGGTTCTCTGCGTCCTCCGCGGTAAATCCTTTGTTCTGATTGAGTCCATCATGCTGTTGTTCGACGCGCATCTTGATCTCTCCATGAACGCCTTGGAGTGGAATCGCGACATTACCAAGAGCGTCGCCGAGATTCGGCAGCGCGAGACCGGCCGCTACGACAAAACCGACCGCGCCAAGGGAACCGTCGCCCTGCCCGACATGCGCCGCGGGCAGATCGGCCTCTGCGTCGCCACGCAGATCGGCCGCTTCGTCGACCCCAAGAATCCGTTGCCCGGCTGGCATAGTCCCGAGATCGCGTGGGCCCAAACGCAGGGCCAACTCGCGTGGTACAAGGCGATGGAAGAAGCCGGCGAGATGACGATGATCATCGACGCCCCAGGATTAGAGAAGCACGTCGCCCTCTGGAAAAACAATCCGCCGCCGAACGCCCCCATCGGGTACATCCTGAGTCTTGAAGGGGCCGACTCGATCCTCACGCCCAAGCATCTCGAACGCCACTACGCGCAAGGCCTCCGCGCTCTTGGACCCGCGCACTACGGTCACGGTCGCTACTCGCCGGGCACGCACCTGCCGGGCAACCTGACGAAGATCGGCCGCGAGTTGGTGCAGGAAATGGATCGGCTGGGCATCATCCTCGATGCGACGCACCTCAGCGACGAAGCTTTTTGGGAAGCGCTCGAGTTGTATAAGGGCCCGGTCTGGGCGAGCCACTCGAACTGCCGCGCGCTCGTGAACGATCAGCGCCAGTTCAACGACGACCAGATCAAGGCCCTGATCGACCGCGGGGCCGTGATCGGCGGCGCACTCGACGCCTGGATGATGGTGCCCGGCTGGGTCCGCGGCAAAACGACGCCGCAAACGAGCGGCGTGAAACTGCATCACCTCTTGGACCATTGGGACCACATCCGCAAACTGGCCGGCGGCCGGACGGAGAACATCGGCATCGGCACGGACCTCGACGGCGGCTACGGCCTGGAACAAAGCCCCGGCGACCTCGACACGATCGCCGACCTGCAACGCCTCCCCGGCATGCTCGCCGAGCGCGGCTACAGCCCCACCGACATCGAAGGCATCGCCCACGCCAACTGGGTGCGGTTGTTGAAGAACGCCTGGAAACGCTAGGCGAGCGTCGAGGCGTCAGCCCGACGTGTGATTGCAGAGTTGCCAGTTGTCAGTTGCCAGTGGTGAGAAGTCTGGAAGGGCGGCCGTTGGTTCGGCACCCCTCGCCCCTTGTGGGAGAGGGGCCGGGGGTGAGGGGTAAACGCCGCGCCGTTGCCTGACTCCATCACTCCATCACTCCCCAACTTCCGCCCGCATGACCGACGACCCGAAGTAACCGCCGCCGCTGCCGCAGCGTGAGTTGCAGATCACCGACGACAAGGCGATCTACAACCTGGTGACGGACGTGGTCGGCGGTCCGAACGTTCGCAAAGCGGACAACCTCTGGCAACTCAAGTGCATCGGCGTCTGCCTGGCGCTCGGGATCGCCGTCGGCGCCGTCCTGCCGTTCTTCACCACCTGGGACCGTGCGCTCTGCGTCCTCGGCGGCGCCTTCGCCGGTACCCTCACCGGCCTCTTCGGCAGCGGCATCTATCTCGGCCTCTACCGCGCCATCCAACACGCCCGCGGCAAGCACGATTGAGAGTTTGCCGAGTTCAAGTGTCGCCGATTGAACAGATTAGGGAACCAGGCGACTGCACATTAACAACGATTGGAACGCTGTGATGTTCACTTGGCCAGTTCCAATTCGCCGGCAATTCAAATATGCCAAGTTTGCTTGTTAGTTCGAAAGTCTTGCGTAACACATTAAGCTTTATGTCAATTTGCGCGTCGGAAAGGTACTGTTTTGAGACCAGTGGGCTTTCATCACCTACAAATGCAAAAAGTTGATCACACAACCGTCCGAAGTCGAGCTTGCTTAGTGGGTTGGCTGCTTGCCGCTGTACAATTGCTGCAATGCATTCCGAAAATGCCTGAGTGATTGGATGCTCGATGTTCAGATAGTTCCACCCAGCCGTAAAATATCGCTCAAATGGTTTATGAAATTTAACAATCGGAGGACAGTGGTAAGCTAACGACCAAGCTAGCCGCCCAAGACACTCAACTGTTTTAGGTAAAGATGCTCTCTTTGCGGACTTTCTTGAACCCTGCCGTGCATTCTTGACGGACCATAGTTCTTGCATGAGCGGCGGATTCATCTTTCGAAATGGCTCAAGAAAGCGAACCTCGAATAGTTCATGAGTGCGAGCTAACCAAGTCGTTTGAATGTTTTCAATCGCTTGAATGGTATATTCCGAATAGTGTTCCTCTGCGATGCCTTCCGCGCAGAGCGATTGGGAACCGTGCCAATTGCAGTATTTAACAGCCGGGGGGAGCCAGTCCGACGAACCCCAGTTCTTGAAAATGCTCTTCGAAATCTCTTTCGCTATGCGCCGCGGAAACACGTGAAGTGTCGTGGACGACAGTTTCTTTGAATTTACAACTTCCGCATCACCATTCTTATTTATCACAAGCAATGGAATATCCAAGTCGCAAATTGCAGATGCAAGTGCCGATCGTCCGGCGCATGCGTATGCGACTAATCTGGATAGCGGATAAATTGAGTCGCTATTTGCCTGATCCTTGACGATTTGAGCCGCCTTGCGTTGAATCGTTTTCACAAATCGACTCAGGATCGCATCACTCCATTTCGCTTTGCTTTCTGTAATTTCACGACGCGATAAATCCAGCTTAAGGGGGCCGGACTTGCAAAAGTTTAACACAATCCGACATTCAGATATCCCGTCGTGAAGCGGCTCCGCCCATTGAGGTGGCGATGCACCCGCGACTAGTACGCCATCGCAGTATATTCGACACATGTTGTTGCAACGGCTGCTGCGCGGCTTTGTCGTATCCAATTCATGTTGTACCTGGCGTGAGTCGCGCTGCATTCGAAAATTGCCGATTATTTCCTTGTCTCGCGTCGCCACGTAGCTCTTAGAATCGCCCAGTCTCCTGTATTCAGAGTGAATTTTTATGTCGTCTTTCAGTTCAAGGTAAGTGAAGACCCCTTCGCAAAACCCATTTGATTCGCTCGGCTTCATTGCAATTTGACGCAAGACAAACGACTCTCGTGCCACGTTGGCATCTTGTGGCAAATAAACATTCTCCCAGGGATACGATCGGTCCAAGGACACGACATTCCAATCAGCTAAATCATTTCGAGATGCTTTATGATCTGGGTGAATAATTAGTGTTCGATTGCCTTCTTCTTCTACATAGATCGGGAACTCAACAAAGCCGGCGATGTCACGCAAATATGTGGTTACATTTAATTTAGCTGGCGGTATTTTTAACGGTTTGTCAGACGCCGACCTTCCCACAAACACCTTTACTGTAGTCCCAACAGGCAACACTTCGTGTGATTTACACCTTTGAATGCGCAAGTAGCGCTGGGGATTGTCGACATCTATTTTTAACGACTCGGTATCTGCGATGATTTGCGGGTCCTGCCGCGTCGAAATTTGAAGCGAATCGGTGACCATGAAACAGCTGAATAGACCGACCCCAAACCGAGATATTGGATCCATCGGGATCCCCAGTTTCTCGAAGTCCTGGCTTCGGTAAAAACTCTTTCCAGCAACGGTCAGATAGTTTCGAACAATAAATGAGCTCATCCCGCAACCATTGTCCGTCCAAGAGATCGTTGCGCATCCGTTCGGGAGATGCTCAACGTTGACGCGGATTGCCCCATCAAATGTGATGCCCGTTTTTTTATTTAAATGAAGCGCACGTCTCATGCGTATTGCGTCGATGCTATTCTGCAATAGTTCTCTAAGGAACACGTAGCGGTCGCCGTCATAGATTTCGTCACTGAGGATTTTGATCATGGCATTGCGATCAAATTCGAATCGAATCGCAATTGGCTCAAAGCCTTGTGGTTCAACTTTCCAGTCAAGGTATAAAAGTCTCGGGTGATATCTCGACGGAAGCTCATCGATCAGGCCGTTGCACAGCCGTAATTGGCTATCGCAGTATTCGCGTAAATCCTCAAGTGCGGCGTAGACGCGATAGTCGTCCGTCATGCCGCTAACGCGTATGCGATGCCCCACCTCTTGAAATTGCTCAACCGTAACCGGGCTTAGAGCGCGATGCTTAGCCCACTCTTCCGCCGATTTTACGTTCTCTGGGCTAATAAACTTCCAGAGGGCAAGTGGCGTGCGATCTAGAGAAAGATCAAAGAGGTCGATGAGCCGTAAAAAAATAGCCAATGCTCGATCATTTACTGTCTCACCTTGAATTGCACGCGATGCAGAAAAATCGCGTAGGCGTTCTACATCGAGATTGTGCCCCTCGGATACCATCGCGACGCTATCACCGAGATTTATGTCAATGTCTTTAAAAAACGCACGCACTCGCTGTGCGCTACGCGCGGCGTGGGTTTCGCGAATGTAGGATTGCCAAACGTGACTTGGGACGTCATTGATATTGCAGCAATTCGCAAGCTTGTAATCCTCGAGGAGTTTTGCAAAAGCGGTCTTGTCGCTATCGAGTAGTGAAAAAGCGTCAGTCGGTGTTTGATCAGCGAGGCCAAGCAAGCACTGTTTCTCGGCGTCACTTACCGCCATTCCCCAATCGTGTGCATAAAGGCTGCATGCAAGAACGAAAAGCTCGCCAGCATTTAGAGCATCGATCACCGCTGGACTGAGCAGTCGCTGTGTCAGGACAAAAAGTGGGTGAATATGGTTGGGTTCGTCATGCGGTGTAAATTGTGGGAACGTTATGTTTGTATAGCTAAGTTCCGGTGCTATTCGATCGCGAAGCGCTTTCAGCCATTCGAGGTATGCCGGCTTGCGGGATGGCGCGCTAGTAAGTGCGGCGGTCTTTCTAATGAGCGCATTAATGACATTAGAATCTGGCAAGCCGGCGGGGATTGTTGAGGCGTGCATTACGTTGATGTCGTCAAAGGTCAGAAATTAAGGCAGTCATCGAAGCGATAGATCGGTGATAGCGATGTTATCAGTTTGTGATTGAATCGCAAATCGTTGAAGACGATGATCCGGGGACTAATATGACTTGAACCGCGGGAACCTATTGGATCTTGTAGCACGTCGTATTGCCAATTTGGAGATGGTGCATTTGGCGGCGGAGTTGGGCGGGGTGGGATTGGAGCTTTATTTAATCGCGAAGAACTCCTCACCTCCGGCCCCTCTCCCTCAAGGGGCGAGGGGAGCCAAACAGGTTGATGCGGCGGGCGGCGCGCGGGGCGTGACTGCTGCGGGCAACTCTTTTTTGGGAATGAATGGGCGGGGTGCGGGATCAGTTAAGGTGCGGCGGTTGGTTTGGATGTGTTGCGAGGTAGGGCCCGCACGTGTTTTGGAAATTGACGTCGGTCACGGTGCTGCTGGTTTCGGCCGTGAATTGGTTCAGTGCGATGCAGATGCGGCAATCAACGGCCGATGTGATGGCGGCGAGTCGGGCCCTGGGACGAATCGGACCCGCGGAATCGCGCTACTGGACGATGGAAGAGTGCTCCGGGCGGACGTGGCATCGCATGGCCATCGCGCCGCGCGGCAAGTCGGTGACCGACGAAAAGTTGAAGCACCTGGAAGGGTTGCGGGAAATCTTCGGACTCGACTTGTCGCATACCGGCATCACGGATGCGGGTTTGGCGTCGATCCGTGACTTTCACAGTTTGCGATTCTTGCAACTCGCCGGGACGAACGTGACCGATGCGGGCATCGAACGGCTCGGAAACTTGGCGAGCCTCCGCGCCCTCGACCTGAGCGATACGAAGGTGACGCAGGCGTGCGCGGAATCGTTGCGGCGGATTCGCGGGTTGGAGTTGGTGTGCGCCGCAGGCACGACGCTCACCGAAGTGCCGGGCGTCCGCGTAGACACGACGCAGGCGCCCGATTCGTGGCTGCGTACCAGTTGGTTTGACGTTCCCAAGCAAACGCCGAGCCCGAGCCTGGCGCGGTAGCCGGGCCCGTCGGCTTCTCGCCGATGACCTCGACGCGTCGGTTGCCCGGCCCTCACCCGGCCGCTGTCGCGTCCGACCTCTCCCGGTGGGAGAGGTGTTGGGTCAGGCCCGAATTCTGCCGAGAGCGCTTCGGCTTGTTGAGCTATCCGCTCGACGGGTGCGATTGGTTGGAGGATAATCGGCCGGCGATTTATCCGGTGACTTGCGAGAGGCGGGGTTTTTTCGCCCGCGAAGAACCCCTCACCCCCGGCCCCTCTCCCTCAAGGGGCGAGGGGAGCCAAACAGGTTGACGCGGCGGACAGTGCGCGGGGCATGAGTGTGGCGCGAATGGCGAGTTGCCCGAGCCGCCAAAGCGAAGGTTGTCGGTGATGATCCGCAAGATTCAACGAGTCTTCTATTCTCGGGGATTCGCTAGGCGGCCCAGGAAAAGAATGCTGCCCGTGCGACGTTCCCGAATTAAGAACACGAACGGATGATCGGCATGGAACTCAACGCCTGTTCCCCTAGGCCTCCCAACCGCAGTCGCCGCAGCCGCCTCAGTCCCTTCTTCATTCAGGTCCACAAATGCTCTGTGGATGACCGCCGAAAAGAACAGCTTCTCGTCGCTGCTCATGCCGGTAAAGTCGGCCCGCTCGGAGAAGGCCAGTTCCATGCCCATGGGTCTCAGCACGTCCGCCAAGTCAAACGTCGAGGTCATCTTGAACTTCGGCAGGAATACGCTGACCGGCTTTGAGCGGAGGCCCGTAGTCCACTTCTTGATATTCTCGCCGGTAAGTTCATTTTCGAGGGCGGCCAAACCGTCGCTCTTCTTGGGAAGCAGGATCACCATGGACAAGTTCCCTAAGCCGTAAGGCAACTCCAACACTTGCACCTGGTCGAAGGTTCCGTAGTTGAACTGTCCGATCTGGTGCATCGTCGGGACCATCTCCTGGCTTGCCGAGGAGACATGGAATGGGGCATCGGTTGTCGATTCCTTGCTGAACTGGTGCCGCCAGCTGGCCTTGAAGTAGATAACATTGGTCAAAACTAATCGTGTGTCGGCGTCAAGCACATTGGGACCGAGTAAGTCGTTGATCTTTTTTTCGGTCTGATCCTCGACCCATGAGTTGATGGCTCGCCGAGACGATTCAGCTTGCTTGAAATCCAGCAGACCCAAATCGGCTCCGTAATTGGCGTTCGTGACTTGCAGGAACTCCGGCAGGAACTGAATGCCTTTTTGTCCCCACAGACGGTTGGCAACTCGCAGTTGAAACTCTGGATTCTCCTGCTTGGAATCCAAGAGTTGCCGTAATTGGTTGAAAGCCCGGTGGAGTTTCGCCTCCGGCAACGAAAAGTGCAGCACTTGAGCCATCTGCTTCTCGGTCCGGCCTTCGGCACCGGCGTAGGTCATCGCCAGAGCCGCCGAAATGCTGTACGGCGAAAAGAACAGGTTGACCGTCTTGTCGGAACTCAAGCGAGCGTACAGGTCTGCGGCAAACTCGTTGCCGCCTTGGGCGACCGTTACTTCGTCGGCGATTTCCATTGGGGCCGTCTCCACGGCCCAAGCGGTGCGGGCGAATACGAGAACCAAAACAACGGATATTTTCAAACTGTTCATTCGCTGATCCTCGTGATGAGGCGTAATCCAGAATGCCGGCGATCCACAATGCGGCGCAACATGAGAAAGCCTCGAAAATGACGCGACAAGCGCCGTTCGAGCTTATCACGGGTGCCGGCGAACGGCAAAAAAACGTGACGGATCGCGTATTCAGCTGATCCGGAGTTCGCGACCGGAGCGGACAAGGTTTTGCGAAACATTCCGGCTTAGAACGATGCCATGGCGGCGCCTGCGCCGACCGTGGGCCAAGTTACCGCAGCTCGGCTTCGAATTAGGCGACGCTCGGCGAACCGACCCTGACGTCGGTGTTCGGCGCGAGTAAGCAAATTGCCTGTTCGCGCAGGCGTACTGAGATTTGCGGTCCGTGCGCCACAAGGAATCGCAATAACTCACAGAGTCGTTGGACTTCGGCAAGTTCGACTACCTCGCCCGTCGGCAACTGAAAGACTCGACGAGACAAAGCATCCGTTACCGGCAAGGTCCGACCGGAAGCCAGGACGTCGGCCTTCAAGAGAGGATGGTGATGCAGTCCCGGGAAGAAGTAGCGCGTGGCGTGCACGCCTTCGGCATTCAAGATCGTGAGGATCTCGTCGCGCGTGAGTCCGGTCACGGAATCGTCCACTTCACCAACGATGTATTGATGATTGCGAGGTTCGTCGGCGTCCGGCAGAAGACGAATTCCGGGGACGTCTTCCAGAGCCTTTGCGTAGACCGATCGTCGCAGGCGATTGATCGTCAGCAAGGCATCGAGATTTTCCAAGCCGACTAGACCCATGGCCGCCGAGATTTCATTCAGTTTGGCATTCGTGCCGACGTGACAAACCTCGCGGGCTTCGTTGAAGCCGAAGTTGATCATGCGTCGAATTTTACCGGCCAAATTCGAGTCGCGCGTCGTGATCGCGCCGCCCTCAAAACAATTGACGAATTTGGTGGCATGAAAACTGAATACTTCCGCGTCGCCGAACGTGCCGAGCGGAACGCCTCGATGGACCGAACCTAAAGCGTGTGCTGCATCGAACAGGAGCGCCAAGCCGTGTCGTCGTGCGAGGGATTCGAGCGCTTCCGGCCGACACGGCTCGCCCCACAAATGAACGCCGACGATCGCCGATGTGCGAGGCGTGATAAGCTGCGGCACCAAGTTGAGGTCGAGTTGGTGCGTCTCCGGGCAAACGTCGCATGGCACCGGCTGCAAACCGATCCATAGGAATGCTTGGGCCGCGGCGGCAAACGTAAACGCGGGAACGATAATCTCCCCGGTCAATCCGAGCGCTTGAGCAACCACTTGCAAACCGACGGTCGCGTTGCCGACGGCGACGCAATGCGGAATCTGAATGATTCTCGCCAACTCGCTCTCGAACCGTCTGGCCAACGGGCCGCCGTTGCTGAGGTGTCGGCGGTCGAAGGCCGAGTCGCACAACTCGTAGAATCGGGCGCGATCAACGATATTCGGCGAGCCGACGAGCAGCCGCTTCTCAAAGGCGGGTCGACCGCCAAACAACGCCAAGTCGGAAATGTTCCGCTTCATATGGGGCATGGGTCGCTCGTTACCAACTAACCGTTTGAGAGTGGATTCCGACTTCAATTCGTAGCAGCTGCTTTTCGTTCAGCAGTGGTTCCATGAGTCGGCGCCATTCTTTTTCAGACGGACAGTTCCAGGCATAGCGAAGTCCGTCGCAGACAAAGAGAATCGGCGCCAAAGGAATGACCCAGCACCAGAACAGGCGTCGAATCGTTCCGGGCCGACCAAGGCGAAACAGCGGTAAGAGCAACCCGGGAACAACGGCCGTCGTGATCAGAAGCAACGACAAAGGAGCGCAACGGAGGGGTTCGAACACGATTCCGTGAGCCGTGGATCGAACGAGTGCGCTCAAGACGCGTTCTTGTTGTGAAGCCGGGATGCAGCCAAACGTGCCGAGCAAAATTGCCAAGGTCGGTTGTTTCCAATCTTGCACTTCTCCGTAATTGACCGGCGTGCGGACCGCACGAACACGATCGGGGAACGCTTGCTCCAGTTCGTCGAACGCGGCGGCGTTCGGCACCAGGTCGCAGACCTTCACAGTGAGGTCCGCAGCCGCTGCATCGGCGGCAATGCGTCGGGCAATGGGCGCCGTACCGGCGCCCAGCTCCACGATCTGTTTAAGCCCGTGACGATGCGCCGCGGCGATACTTAACCGGGCCACGTTCGCATAGGTGCTGCGGTAGCCTTCATTGCACGATTCCAATATTTCGAACAGCGTCTTGCGCAACGATGAAGATTCCCAGCGTGGTAGCGGCATATCAGGCTCTTGTGCATCACGCGGGCTGGAACGCGGAGCGTTGCAAAACGTCGACCCGACCAGCGGGCAGAAGGCGCTCCAATCGATCGCAAGCAACGGATTCCGAGTCCACGGAGCGCATGCGAAGCGCCAATTCTCGGCACTGAGTCGCCGTTTCCGCCGACGAGAAAAGTTCCGATAGGGCCGCAGCCAACGAGCGGCCGGTAAGTCGCCGCGGCGTCAATTCACGACCGACGCGAAGATGTTCGAGACGCCGAGCGAAATCGGGTTGGCTGAACGACATGGGAGTAACTACGTGCGGAATGCCCGCCGCACAGGCGAGCGCCGTCGTGCCGGTTCCACCGTGATGGACTACGGCCGAGCAACGCGGCAAGAGGGCGCGGAACGGCACGTATTGAAAAGCCCGCACGTCGTCCGAGAGGTCGGCCGGCAATTGTTCCGGATAACGAGTGAGCAATATTCCTCGGCGCCCTAAGCGGCGACAGGCGTCGGCGGCAGCCTGGAAAAAATGCGCGGCGCGTTGATTGGCCGTACCGGGGGTAAATGCAATCGGCGGCGAGCCTGCCGACAAGAACGCTTCTACTTCTGCCGGTAGCGAGTGCTCCTTCGATCCGTCATAAGTTGGAAAACCGACGAGTTGCGTGGCTTGCGGCCAGTCGGATTGCGGTGAGCAAAACCACTCCGGAAACATGCCGATCACCAGATCGGGCGAGTGCCACCAACTCTGCATGAATCGCTTGGCCGGCGACAATCCGAAACGGCGACGAAAGGCGTTCGTCTCCGGACCGATGCACCGATCAATAAAGAACCGATCGGCGATCCAGAATTGGATTTGTTTCCAATGTTGCGGCATCCAATCGGCTAGCCAGAGCGGAGCAGGCATCCGCGCGCTGCGAACGGCGCTGCGAATTAGATAGGGTTCGAGATGGACGGTCGCCAAGGGAATGCCGTGCGTTTCGCGCGCGATCCGCGATCCGAACGACCAGGCCGGAGCGACTAATGCCGTTTCGCCCGGTTGATAGTTCTTTAAGATCGCCTCGTACGCGGGTTGCATCGGATGCAGTGCGCTGTAGATCAGCGACGTCTTCCAAAACCGGTTGACGTTCCACATCAGGGGATGGCGCCAGAACTCTTCTAGATCGGCGGCGGTTCCAACCGGTTCGAAAGCTAGTTCGGCCTCGCGCACCGCGCGTTCGAAAAACGGATTTGCCAACACGACGACCGCGTGGCCGCGTCGCACGAGCTCGCGACCAATTCCCAGAAAAGGATTGATGTCGCCGAGCGACCCGATGGGATTCAGCAAGAATCGCATGACCGTTTCTTAGTTGCGTAGTCCGGTAGCTGCTGCGACAAGCGAGTTAAACCTAAGGAGCTATGCCAGGCCGCCCCCAAAGTGTGTACCGAGTATAATTCGGAAGAAAATGAATTGGCCGTCGTAATTTCCAGAAATTTACTCGGTTTAGCCGTGAAAGCGTCGTCGGGGAGAGAAGGAGGTTCTCGCGGCCTGGAGTTGGTGTGCGCCGCAGGCACGACGCTCACCGAAGTGCCGGGCGTCCGCGTAGACACGACGCAGGCGCCCGACTCGTGGCTGCGTACCAGTTGGTTTGACGTTCCCAAGCAAACGGCGAGCCCGAGCCTCGCGCGGTAGCGCGGCGGTGTTGGCTGAAACTCTTCTCCCGCCGGGAGAAGTTGGCGACGAAGTTGCCGGATGAGGGCCGCGCGAACGGCGAGTTGACGGTGCGTCTTGAGCGTGGCGCGGGCCGATCGACTTTTCGCCGATGACGTCCACGCGATGGCCGCCCGGCCCGCTCCCGGTGGGAAAGGTGGGTATTGCTCGGCGGCGTACTGCCGTTCGCACAAGTCAGAGAAGCGAACTCGACGAGACGAGCTAGTCGTGTCGCGCGTCGCGGCGGTCTTGGCGCTTTTCGCGTTTGCCGACTTTTTCGGCGGCGAGGCGCTTTTCTTTCTTCTGTTCGATCTTTTTCGCCGACAGTTTGTGTTTATCCGCCATTGTCGGTCCGTTTGTTGTCGCGTTTGTCTTGGCGTCGGGCGAGCTTCTCTTCGGCCTTCCGTTTCGCTTCCTGCTCGCGGACTTTCTTGGCCCAGGTGTTCTGTTGCGTCTTAGCGATAAATGGCTCCTTTGATCGTGATCGGGTACTTCGTTTTACTCGGCCTGCCCGCAGGACGCAAACCCAGCTAGCGCCGTCGGCCGCTCTGTTCACGCGTCGTTCCGCGGCCTCGGGCGCTCCCCCTCACCCCCGGCCCCTCTCCCACAAGGGGAGCGGGGAGCCGAACAGGAGGGCGTATTTCGGAGTGAATCACGAAGACAGGAGCGTGCTGGAAAACCGGACGCAGACGGGGAGAATGGTTGATCAGCGGAGATGAGTGTTCCCAGATCTGTTTCGTGTGTTTGTGATTCTTTGGAGCGGACGAATGGGAGACGGCTTGGGCTTGCCGCAGACGACGGTGCCGGCGTTTGGGTGCGTGGTGTATGTCGCCGACGTTGAGGTTGATAAAAACGGCGGCGGCGGCGTGCGGGCGCGGGTGGCGAACCTGGCGGGCATCGAGGCGATCGCCGAGAGCGAGCGCGGGGCGTTGGCCAAGATCGTGCCGGCGTTCAAGGCCTGCGTGGCCGCGGCGCTCGCGCGGGGCGAACCGATCGCCTGGATCGAACCAGTGCCGGAGCCGGCGCCGGGAGAACGGCGGCGGTTCGTGCCGGTGCACTTGTAGGAAGAGCGGGAGAGCGGGAGAGGGGGAGACGGGGAGAGTGCTTCGTGCTTGGTGCTTCGTTTCGATTCTGACTTTTGACAATCAACAACTCATCATGACGACCAACGACGAAGACGCGATTCGGCAGGTGGTGACGGATTGGATCGCAGCGACGAAGGCCGGCGATACGGAGACGGTCTTGTCGCTGATGGCGGAGGACGTCGTGTTTCTGCTGCCGGGGCGGCCGCCGATGGTCGGACGCGAGGCGTTTCGCGCGGCGAGCGCCGGAATGAAACCGTCCGAGGTCGAGTTCGACGGAACAAGCACGATCCGCGAAGTCCGCGTCTGCGGCGATTGGGCCTACGTGTGGAGCGAGTTGACCGTCGTCGTCCGGCCGAAGAACGGCGGCGGCGTGAAGCGCGCCGGGCCGGTGCTCTCGATCTTCAAAAAAGAAAACGACCGCTGGGTGATCTACCGCGACGCGAACATGCTGACGGTGGTGGAGTAGCGGGCAGAGGGCGGTTCGCAGATGGCGGCGGGCAATCGGCGATGAGATTTTTTCGAAGTTTTCGTCTCCTCCCGACTTTTGGGTGAGACCCTGAAGTGTCCGCACGATCCCGCGTTTTTTTCGATTAGTTGACTTTGACGAATCCGCACAGGCGCTCGAAAGACCATCCGGGAGATCGCCGATGACAACCTTGCGAAATGGAATTCGCAGGCTCGCGAATGCAGCGACTCGACGAGATCGGGTCAGGGGCTCGGCATTTCGCTGGGGGAAAACATCGAATGCAACGGATTGCAGTAATCAGCTCGCCGCGAAGCGGAAACTCTTGGATTCGATCGGTGCTCGCCAGAGCGCTCGATTGCCCGGAGATCGCAGTTCACAACTATCTCGACGCGCCGGAGCCGCTGCCCGAGCGGTGCCTATTGCAATTGCACTGGTACCGGGAACCGAATTTCCAACGCTGGCTCCGCGAGCGACAGTTTGTCACGGTGTGCGTGGCGCGGCATCCGCTCGATATTTTGCTATCGGTGCTCCATTTCGTGCGCTACGAAAAGCTGACCGCACGTTGGCTGGAAGGAAACGTGGAATTGCCGGAAGAGTTGACGCAAGCGACGCCGGGATCGGACGCACTGGCCGACTACGCGTTGGGGTTCGGCTTCGAGAACCTGTTGGCCGTGAGTTACCAATGGTGGCACGACCGTGCGACGCACAAATTGCGCTATGAAGATTGTGTAGCGGACCCCATGGCGACGGTGGGGCGACTGGTCGAATCGCTCGGCGGCGATGCGGCGGCGGTCGCGCCGCAATTGGAACGTCGCAACCTGGCGTATTTCCGTGCGATGCCGAACCATCACGGCTGGCAGGGAAAACCCGGACTTCACAAGAAGCTAATTCCGCCGTTGATCGCCTACCGTATTTATAAACGGCATCAGCGAGTCTTCTCGATGCTCGACTACTCGATCGACCCGTACTTTCTGACCTATCGGGCGGCAGAAAAAAATTGGAAGCAGTTGTCGACGGCGCAAACTGCACCGGACCGACTTGCCTATCCGTCGTTCGATCGTAGTTCGGCGATTCCGGCACGTAGGGCCGCTTGATACAGCCAGAGGTCGCCGCCATAGGCGAGCATTCTAAAACCCTGCGCGAGTAGTTGCTTGGCGGTCGCGACGTCGGCGGCGAGCATGGCCGGGGTCTTGCCGTGTTGCTTGCATGCCGCCAAGACGCGGGCGACGGCGTCGTGGTACTTCGGGTGATCGAATTGCGCGGCGATGCCGAGCGAGTTCGTCAGGTCGAAGTGGCCGATCCAGAGGACGTCGATGCCCGGGACTCCGGCGATCGCGTCGACGGCGTCGAGGCCGGCGGCCGTTTCGATCTGGGCGATGACGAGCGTTTCGTCGTTGGCGGATTGGATCTTGGCGACGACGTCGCCGCCGGCGTAATCGTCGTGGGCCACGGAAAACGCGGCGCCGCGGCGGCCGACCGGCGGATACTTCATGCTCGCGACGAGCTTCTCCGCTTGCGCGGCGCTCTCGACCATCGGGGCCATGATGCCCATCGCGCCGACGTCGAGGGCGCGGGCCGCGAAGTGGTACTCGACCGCCGGGATGCGGACCAGCGGCACGAGCTCGGTTGCGCGGGCCGTCGCCATCAGCGAGCGAATCGTCTCCAGCGTCCAGCCGGTGTGCTCCATGTCGAACACGGCGAACTCCGCGCCCGCCCCGGCGGCCAGGCGGGCAATGCCGGTCGAGGCAAACTCGAACATCATCGTGCCGAACGCCGTCTGGCCGGCGGCGATTTTTCGTTTAACGAGATTGGGACGCATGGCGGAGGGGAGTTGCCGGTTGTCAGTTGCCAATTGCCAGTCAGGAGGCGGAGGCGAATCGTTGTAGCTTGGCGATGAGGCCGGGCTTCGTGATTGCGTCGCGGTTGACGACTTCTTGCGGGACGCGGCCGGCGGCGACTTCCAAGATGCTGCGGCAGGCCGAATCGCCGATGCCGCGGAACAGTTCGTCGGTCCAGCAGATCGCGTGCGGCGCGACGATCACGTTGTCGAGCTTTAAGAGCAGATCGTTCGGATCGATCGGCTCGCGTTCGAACACGTCGAGCGCGGCGCCGGCGATGCGACGATCGACGAGCGCCATCGTCAGGGCCGCCTGATCGACGATCGGCCCGCGAGCCACGTTGATCAGAAAGGCCGTCGGTTTCATGCAGGCGATGCGCTCGGCATTGATCAGGCGATGCGTTTCCGGCGAGAGCGAGCAGCAGATGCAGACGAAATCGGACTCGGCCAGCAGCGTTTCCAGATCGAGCAACTCGGCGCCGGCGGCGCGAGCGGCGTCGGCCGCGAGGAACGGATCGAACGCGACGTGCCGCATCTCCAACGGCGCCGCGAGCCGCAACAACTCGCGGCCGATGTTCCCCAAGCCGACGACGCCGAGCGTGCGGCCGGTCGTGCCGGTGCCCATGTAGTTGAGCTTCTCGATCCAGCGGCCTTCGCGGGTGAGGCGATCTTTGATGGGCAAGCGATGGGCCAACGCCAGCAGGAACGTCAGGGCCGACACGGCCACGGGCCGCCGCACGCCGGACGGCGTGATCGTGAGCAGGACGTCGTTTCGCGTGCAGGCCGCCGTGTCGACCGTGTCGTAGCCGACGCCGAACCGCGCGACGAGCGTCAAGCGTTGCGACCCGTCGAGCGTCGCCGCGGTCACGCGCGGCGCGAGGACCAACAGCGCGTCGAAGTCGTCGGCGACCGAACGCGGCAATTCCGGGCCGAGGTCGGGGAGGATTTCGTATTGGATCCGCGGATTCGCGGAAAGCGCCGCGAGACCGGCGTCACCGAAGCCCGGCGAGCCGTCGGGCTTGAGAAAGTCGCGCGTGACGCCGACGCGAAAGGTTTGGGGCATGCGAGTGTCGTCTATGGAGCTACGTACATCCGTTCGATCACGGCCGCGAAGTTCTCGGCGATTTGTTGGCGGCGGAGTTTCATGGTCAGCGTAAGTTCTTCGCGCTCGATCGACAGCTCGCGGTCGAGGATCGCGACCTTCTGCACCTGCTCGTAGTACGACAGGTTCGCCAGCCGCGGGCGCAAGCGTTCGAGCACGGCGGCGGCGACGCGGTCGTCGCGGCGATAGTCGCTTGGTGAAACATCCAGGCCCGCATCGCGAACGCACTTCTCTAATTGAGCGTCGTCGCAAACGAGCAGCGCCGTCAAAAAATTTCGCCGATCACCGATCACGACGGCCTGCTTCACCAGCGGATCGCAACTCAACAGCGCTTCGACGACCGACGGCACGATTTTCTTGCCGCCGTTGGTGACGATCAATTCCTTCTTGCGGCCGGTGATCCGCAGGTAGCCGTCGGCGTCGACTTCGCCGAGGTCGCCGGTGTAAAACCAGCCGTCGACAAGCGCCGCGCGTGTTTCTTCCGGCCGGTTCCAGTAGCCGCGCATCACGTGCGGCCCGCGGGTCAGCACTTCGCCGTCGTCGGCGATGCGAACATCAACGCCGGCGACGACGCGGCCGACCGTGCCGGTCTTGTAAACCGTCGGCATGTTCATCGTAATCACCGGCGAGGTCTCGGTGAGTCCGTAGCCTTGCGTGAGCACGACGCCGCGGTCGATGAAGAACGTCGCCACATGGTCGGGGAGCGGCGCGCCGCCGGAGCAGCAATGCCGCACGCGGCCGCCGAGCAGTTGCCGGAGCATGTCGGGCTGATCCGCGATGCCGACCTCGATCAGCTTCCGCATCACGCGTTCCCAAAAGTACGGCACGGCGTTGAGCAACGTCGGATGGAACGCCGAGCAATCGCCGATCGCCGTCTGCGGCGTGTCGGCCAAGGCCAACTCGCTGCCGCCGACGAGGAGCGTGTACAGATCGCAAGTCCGCGCGAAGATATGACTGAGCGGCAACAGGTTCAGCCGACGATCGACGAGTTCCGGCGATTTGCCGCCGTAGAAGCCGTCGACGCAGGCCTCGGCGTTTGTGCAGAGATTGCCGTGCGTGAGCATCACGCCTTTCGGTTCGCCCGTCGTGCCGGAGGTATAGAGGATCGTCGCAAGATCGGCGGCGACGAGGTTGTCGGCGGCGCCGTCGAGCCAGGCGTGGATGTCGATGTTGCTGCTGACGCGCGGCAGATCGTCGAACGTCGCCACAAACGTCTTCAGCTTCAACGGCTCGGCCGTTTGTAGCTTCGTCGCCTGCTCGGGCCCGGCGATCACCAGCACGCCCGCGCCGCTGTCGACGATCTGGAACCGCATTTGCGGGCCGGTCAGCGAGTTGTGCAGCGGCATGTTGACCGCGCCGAGGCTCAAGATCGCCAGGTCGGTGACGATCCACTCGTAGCGATTCGGCGACGCCAGCGCGACGCGGTCGCCGTGCTTCACGCCGCGGAGCACGAGCCCGGCGGCGCTGTGGGCGACGTCGTGGGCAAATTGCAGCCACGTCTTCGCGACGATCTCCTCGCCTCGCTTGACGAAGATGCACGGGGCGTCGGGCCGCGTGCGCACCTGGTGCGCGAAGTGGTGCAACAGCGTCGGCCGCGGCGTGACGTGGGGCATGATGTCGTCGAGCTTAGACCCGCTCGAAGACGACCGCAATCCCTTGGCCGACGCCGATGCACATCGTGGCCAGGCCCAGCTCGACGTCGCGATCGATCATCGCGTGGATCAGCGTCGTGGCGATCCGCGCGCCGCTGGCGCCCAACGGATGCCCGATGGCGATCGCGCCGCCGCGGACGTTCGTTTTTTCCTCGTCGAGACCGAGCATGCGGATGCACGCCAACGCCTGCGCCGCGAACGCTTCGTTCAACTCGATCAGCCCGATGTCGCTGAGTTTCAGGCCGGCTCGCTTGAGGGCCTTTTGCGTCGCCGGAACGGGCCCTGTTCCCATCACGCACGGATCGACGCCGCAAACGGCCGTCGCGCGGATTTTCACCAGCGGCTTCAGCCCAAGATCTTCGGCCCGTTCGCGACCCATGAGCAACATCGCGGCGGCGCCGTCGTTGAGCGGCGAGCTGTTGCCGGCCGTCACCGTGCCGATCACCGGCATGAACGCGGGCTTCAACGCCGCCAGGCCTTCCATCGTGCAATCGGGCCGAATGCATTGATCGGTTTCGACGAGCACCCGATTTCCGGCCTCGTCGCGGCCCCAGATCGGCACGATCTCGCGAGCAAAGTCGGCGCGCGCCACGGCGGCCCGCAGGTGGCTCCGCATCGCGAACTTGTCTTGCTCTTCGCGCGAGATGCCTTGCGTCTGGGCGAGGAACTCGGCGGTGATGCCCATCGCCAAGGCACCCTTCGACGTCTGCTTGAGTAACTTCGGATTGAGGTCGAAGTCCTGGTCCATCGGAATGTGATGCATGTGTTCCAAGCCGCCGACGATCTGCACGTCTTCGGCCCCGGCGACGACGGAATGCGCCGCCTGCGCGACGGCCTGCAAGCTCGAGCCGCATAGCCGATTCACGGTCGCGCCGCCGGTAGTCACCGACAAGCCGGCCATCAGCGCCACGTTGCGGGCGACGTTGAAACCTTGCTCGCCCTGCTGCTGCGTGTTGCCGAGGATCACGTCGTCGATCGCCGACGGATCGATCCCGGTCCGCTCGACGAGCGCCTTGACGACCTCGGCCGCCAAGTCGTCCGAGCGCACATCGCGATACACGCCCTTGTCCTTATGCGCCCGACCGACGGGAGAGCGGCAACAATCAATAATGACGGCTTCGTTCATTTGCGATCTCCCGTAAACGCGCGGGGACGAGCCCCGCGGCTAAATAGGGCGTGCTATTTCGATGTTGAATCATAGAACTTGCGACCGCTGCGGGCCAATTCCAGCAACAGGGGCGTTGGTTTGAATCGTTCTCCCAGCGCTTCGTATGGTTTGAGCATCTCGACGATCTTGGCCGCGCCGAGCGTGTCGGCCCAGAACAACAGGCCCCCTTTGAACGGCGGGAAGCCGATGCCGAAGATCAGGCCCAGGTCGACGTCGCGCGGGTCGCGGACCTTCTTCTCCTCCAGCACCCGGGTCGCTTCCAACAGCATCGGCAGGAACAATCGCTCGGTGACTTGTTGCGGCGACAGTTTCTCCGGCGTGCGGAGGTGCGGCTTGAGCAACTCGTCGAAGCCGGGGTCGGGCTCGCCGCGGTCCGATTTCGGATCTTTGTAGGCGAAGAACCCGCTGCGGCTCTTTTGTCCCAGGCGGCCCGCCTTGACCATCGTTTCCAACAGCGGCGCCTTGAGGAACCGGTCGGGAAACGCTTCCACCATCACCCCGCCGGCGAACAAGGCCGTGTCGAGGCCGACGACGTCGTACAGCACGATCGGGCCCATCGGCATGCCGAACGCCTTCGCCGCGCCGTCGATCGCCTTGATCGGTGTCCCCGCCAGGAGCAACTCCAACGCTTCGTTCATGTAGGGGAACAACAGCCGATTCACCAAGAAGCCCGGCCCGTCTTCGACGACGATCGGACTCTTCCCCAACCCCTTGGCGAAGGCGACGGCCGTGGCGATCGTTTCGTCGCTCGTCTTGGGGCCGCGGATCACTTCGACCAGCGGCATCTTCCGCACCGGGTTGAAGAAGTGGATGCCGCAGAACTGCGCGGGCCGCTTCAAGCCTTCGGCCAATTTGCCGATCGAAATCGCCGACGTGTTCGACGCCAGGATGGCCGTGTCGCGCAACACGGGTTCCAGTTTCGAATAGACCTCGTGCTTGATCTTTTCGTTTTCAACAACGGCTTCGATCACCAGATCGCAACCGGCGAAATCGGCATCGCAGGTCGCAGCCCTCATCAGCGGCGCGAGCTTCAGCACCTTTTCGGTTGAAGGGCCTTTGATCGTCTTATCGAACGACGCTTCTTCGATGGCCTTGCGAATGCCGTCGGCCAACGCCGCGGGCCGCGCATCGAATACGGTGACCGAGAGTTCTCGCTTCACCGACGCGGCGGCGATGCCGTGCCCCATGATCCCGGCACCGATCACACCGACGCTCTTGATTTCTTTCGGCTTGATCGAACGATCGGCGACGCCGGCGTCTTTCTTGTTGCGGTCGGTCAGGAAGAACACGTTGATCAGGGCTTTCGAGATCGGCGTGCCGAAGAGTTGCACGAACCCTTCGGTCTCAGCGGCGTTCGCGGCCGTCTCGTCCATCTGCGACGCTTCGAGCATCACGTTCAGCGCCGCCAAAGGCGCCGGGTACTGCCCCTTCGTCTGCTGCTGGATGTAGCCGGCCGCCGTGGCGCCGAGGAACGCCAACTCCGTGTCGCTCATCGTGATCTTCTGCGACCACTGCTCGCGATCTTTCAAGTAGTCGCCGCTCTTCTTTTCGGCGCGGGCCAAATCGATTGCGGCTTGCAGCAACCTGTCACTCGCCGTCGTCTCCGTCGCCAGGCCCATCGTCTTGGCGGCCTTGGCATTGATCGATTCGCCGCCGGTGATCAACTCGACGGCGTTCGAGAGACCGACCATCCGCGGCGTGCGCACGGTGCCGCCCCAACCGGGATACAGGCCGAGCTTCACTTCGGGATAACCGAATTGCGTCTTGGGGTTGTCGGCCATCAGCCGCCGGTCGCACCACACGGCCAACTCCGCGCCGCCGCCGACGCAGATGCCGTCGATCGCCGCGATCGTGACGAACGGCATTCGGCTCAGGCGGCGAAACAAGTCGCGGCCGTGATCGGCGATCTTCGCGACCTCGGCCTTCGTCGCATCACCCGCGGCGACGAACTCGCGGATGTCGGCCCCGGCAATAAAGATGCCCGGCTTGGCCGACTTGATGACGAGGCCGCTCAGGTCGGTCCGTTTCTCCAAGGCATCAAAATGTTTGGCGAATTCGGCGAGGACGCCGGCGCCGAGGATGTTGGCCCCCTTCGTCGGATCATCCAGCGTGAGCAGGGCGACGTCGGGCTCGGGATACGATAACGATACGACTTCCGACATGGAGCGGCTCCGCGCTGGGGCTGTAAGCGATGAGGTGCGAGGGTATTCTGAGACATTCTATCGGAATGAACAAGTAATGACGCAACTAGCCGCACGACGCCCCTACTTCGACAACCGCGAGTTGTCGGTGATCGCCATGCTGGCGTCGCTGCACTTCGCGGCTTCGTTTGCGTCGGTCCTGGTCGATGCGCTGTTAATGGCCTTCACCGGGCCGTTCTTCATTTTCATCTCGGGCATCGGCGACGAAGCGATTCCGTCGCTGTTGCTGGCGACGACCGTGGCCCTGGTGCCGCGCGTCGGGACGGCCGGGTTGTCGCTGGCCACGGTCTGGTTGTTGAACGGCCTGATCACCGGGACGTTCACGCTGGTGAACCTGCAAACGATCATGGCGTCGATCGTAATCTACGAACTGCTGCTCAGCGTGTTCGGCGTGACGTTGGAAAGCGCGTGGAAGCAAACCGGTGCGCGGCGCCCGATCGGCGCGATCGTGCGAACGGCGCTTGCCATCGGCATCGCCAACGGCCTGGCGATGCTGGCGACGTACTTGATTTTCATGTGGCAACTCCGGCAGGACTTCGCCATGTGGTATCTGAGCACCGTGGCGACGATCGTGGCCGGCGGCTACGGTACGGCCGGCGCGGCGATCGGCGCCGCGTGGGGAGCCATGCTGCGAAGGACCGCGCCGTGAGCGGATCGCAGGACGCCGCAGCGATTGAGATTGCCGGGCTCGGCTACACGTTTCCCGGCCGCGATGCGCCGACGATTCGCGATGTGACCCTCTCGCTGCCGCGCGGCAGTTGGACCGTCGTCGCGGGCCCGACCGGCTCGGGCAAATCGACGTTACTACGAGCCGTCGTCGGCCTGATCCCGCACTTGTCGCGCGGCGCGATGACCGGCGCGGTGCGACTTTTCGGTCGCGATACCCGGGCGCTGTCGCCAAGGCAATTGGCGTCGACGGTCGGCTTCGTACTGCAATCGCCCGACGATCAGATTTGCACGACGCTCGTCGAGACGGAACTGGCGTTCGGCCTGGAGAATTTGGAGCTGCCGGTCGACGAGATCGGTGCGCGGATCGACGACGTTGCGCGGCGCTTCGGTTTAATCGATTCGCTCCGCCGACCGACGCCGTTTCTCTCCGGCGGCATGAAGCAGCGGCTTACGCTGGCGGCGATCTCGGCGATGCGGCCGCCGATATTGGTCTGCGATGAGCCCTTGAGCCAACTCGACGGCGCCGCCGGCCGCGCCTTTTTGGAAGAATTAAAGACGCTACACGCCGCGGGGCTGACGATCGTGATGTCGGAACACCGGCTGGACGACGTGAGGCCGTATGCCGACCGGGTCGTGGAACTCGGAACTCGGAACGCGGAACGCGGAACGACAAACGGACTTTCTGCAGCTCCGAGTTCCGAGTTCCAAGTTCCGAGTTCAGAACCCGTCGCGACGATTGAAGGGTTAACCTTCCGCTTCTCGCCGAATGCGCCGCCCGTATGGTCCGACGTATCGTTCACGTTGCGGCGCGGTGAGCGAGTTGCATTGGTTGGACCGAACGGAGCAGGCAAAAGTACGTTGCTCGGCGCGTTGACCGGTACGCTGCGGCCGACCGGCGGCGAGATGAAATGGCGCGGCGAGGTGGATCGGCTGGCGGCGACGCTCGTGCCGCAACGCGTCGATCTCACGTTGTTCAATCGTTCGGTGTACGACGAACTGGCCTACGGTCCGCGACAGGCGGGCCTCGACGAGGCGGCGATCGATACGCGCGTGCGAACCGTTGCGCAGCGGCTGCTGTTGGAATCGCTGCTCGACGAACATCCGCAGGGGCTCAGCCAGGGGCAGCGGGTGCGAACGGCGATCGCCGCCGGGTTGGCGACGGCGCCGCGGCTGCTCTTGCTTGACGAGCCGACGACGGGGCAGGACGCCGCCGCCGTCGCGACCGTCATGAAGGCGATTTCCGCGAGCGTCGGGACGCCGGACGGACCCGAGGCTTTGCTCTTCTCGACGCACGATCTGCGGACCGCGACGCGCTACGCCGAGCGAATCTTGGTGCTCGCCGAGGGGACGCTCGTCGCCGACGTTTCGCCGGACGCATTGCTGGCCGACGAACGGTTGTTGCAACGCGCCGGCCTGCGAGGAGGTCGCTGATGCGCGGGCCGCTGTTCACCGCCGACAATGCGCGTCCGTGGCTGGCGGGCCTCGACCCGCGGGTGAAACTCGCTTGGGTCGTCGCCGTGTCGATCGCCGCGGTCGCGATCGACTCGACCGTCGGCCTGGTGTTATTGACGGTCGTCACTGCCGTGGTGGCTTGCGGCCTGAAGCTCGGCGGCCGCGGTTGGGCGGCCGTCGTCGTCATCTTGCTGCTGACGGTCTGGGGGACGGTCGTCACGCAAGGTTTTTTTCACATCGCCGAGACCCGCACGGCGGTGCTCGTGTTCATTCCGCCGAACACCGACGATCCGCTGACGAGCGGGCTCGTGCTGTCGCGCGAAGGGATGCGGCACGGCGCCGTGCAATCGCTCCGCTTGGCGGCGATGGCCCTGGCCGGGTTCACGCTCAGTTTGTCGACGAGTCCGGAAAGGTTGCTGGCGGCGTTGGCCCGGCTCCGTTTGCCGGCCGTGCTCGGTTTCATGACGACGGCGGCCCTGCGGTTCTTGCCGATGTTAATCGACGAGTTCTTCACGGTCCGCCAGGCCCGACGACTGCGCGGCTATCGTTTCCGCTTCATCGGTCCGTCGGGCGATCGCTTACGACCGTACCGCGAAGAGATCGGCACGCTGTTGCCGGTCGTGGCGTCGTCGTTGCGACGAGCCGAGACGTTGGCCGACGCGATCACGGCCCGCGGTTTCGATCCGCGCGCGCGGCGAACGTACTATCCGCCGCTGGTGTTGCGGCCGATCGAGATCGGGATTCTGATCGCGCTAGCCGTCGCGTGCGCGGCGCTCGTGGCGGCGAAGTGGCTGCTCTGACGTCGGCGTCGTTTACGCTTCGACCCAGGCCCAGGCCTTGTCGATGTCGGCGACGTCGAAGTATTCGATCTTCGCCATCGTGAACGGCTTGCAAACTCCGGCCATCCACTTTTCCCACTTTTTATCGCCGACGAGCGCGATCTTCTCGATCTTCGTGCAATGCGTCGTCGAGAACTTGATGTCGTCCCACAGGGCCTTGGCGTCCCAGCCGTGGAAGTCGTGGAAGTGCGCGAGCAGCCGGACCTTGCCGCTCTTGGCCGATTCGTCGATGAGCGGGACGAACTTCTTGTAGTCTTCGTCGTGCAACTTGCCCGACATCGTGAAGCCGAGAGCGTTGTGGCTGCCGCGGGAAATTTGTTCGATCATCGCTGAAGTCCTTGTTAAGTGCCCGATCATCGCAGGATTCAGCCGCCAGTATATCGGCGTCGGCGGCGAATGTTAGACGTCGACCCAATCGCGGCGGCGGATCGATTCCATCACGGCCGTGTTCCAACCTAGAATGGGGATCGCGACTTCCGGCGGCGAAACCGTGGGGCGATTCGCGAGGACGGCATCAATGAACGCCGGGGCGGGATTCGAATTCGGTTCGAGATCGGTAAGCGGCTCGACGCGGCCGTCGCGGCACCGCAGGAGATTACCGTCGCGCAACAGCAGATCGGCCCGCTCGCCGTGGAAGTTCAATTCTTCGCGAAAGTGACCGGCGTCGCCGATGAAGTTTGCCGATAACTCGACGCCGTCGGTAAGTTCCGCGACGACACGGGTCGCGATCTCCACGCGGCGATTGCGGCGATCGCTGACGGCGTACAGCCTGCGGGCCCGCAATCCGGCGACGAAATCGAGCACGTCGATCAGGTGAATACCGGCGTCGCCGAAGTAGCCGAGGTTCTGCGACGGATCGTCCCGCCAGGTGCCGACGATCGTCTGCGACCAATTCTCGCAGAGGAACAGATGAACCAAACGGACCCGGCCGTAGATGTCGGTGCGCTCCAAAAGTTCACGACGCAACGTGACGTACGGCGACCAGTAGCGCCGCTGATGGGCCACGGAGACGATGCGATTGGCTTGCGCGGACCGGTGAATGATGTCGTCGATGTGTTCCCGTCGCAGTGCGAGCGGCTTCTCGCAAAGCACATGCAGGCCTTGGCCGAGCGCCGCGATCGTCTGCTCGTAGTGCAGCGCGTTGGGCGAGCAGAGGATTACGGCGTCGAGCGGATGACGAGCCAGCGCGGTTGTGAAGTCGGTGCAGGCTTCGGCCGCCGGCGCGAACGCCTCGCCGAACGAGCGGGCCGCAGCGAGGTTCGGATCGCACACAAAGCGCCAATCGACGCGCCCGTCGCCGCGGAGCGCTTCGCCGTGCCGCCGCGCGATGACGCCGCAGCCGACCAACCCGAGGCGCACGCGTGGAGAGTCCGTCATTCTTTTCTCAGCCGGCCGATGCTCGATTCGAAAAACTTGCGGCGGCGACCGGCGGCCTGGGTCGGCTGCGCGGCGGCGTGTTCGCGGAGTTCGTCGAGGTTCGCGGCGCAGAGACGGCAGCCGACGACGTTGACGTGGAACTCGAGATACCGTCGCTCGTCTTCCGGCAGCACGCCCAACACATACGCAGCGAGGGTCGAACGGTCGGCGCAGGTCAAGCGGCGGCGGCGCCACACGGCGCCGAGCGAGTGCTCGCCCCGGTCGCTCGTCGACGCCAACTCGGCCAAGCGGCGGCGCAACGCGTCGTCGTCGCGGAGGGCTTGCTCCAACCGCGTCGCCTCCTCCACCGGCAGCGCTTCTTCTAAAAAGGCTGCGAGGTCTTGATCGCTGAACGCATCGGCCACGCCGAATTCTCCCGGGTGCGGTGATCCGCCGTCGATTGTAGGCGGCGGCGACGCGGGACGGAACGAATCCCGGCCCGTTTTTGCTCCGCGGATTTCGGCTGCTTATACTGCGAGACTGCCCCGTCGCATTGCCCGTCTCGCAAAACAAGGATCGCCGCGTGTACGAAGCGGTCTGCCCCAACGGCCACCGGTTGCAAGTGCCCATCGAGCATGCGGGCATGAAGCTCCGTTGCCCGGCGTGCAACGCGATCTTCCAATTGCAATTGCCGAACGGCGGCGCGCCGGGTGCGGCGGCTCCGGCCCCGGCACAGGCAACACCGATGGGCGGCGCGCCTGCACCGGGTCCGAGTGCGCCGAGCGGCGCAACCGCGACTCCGTCGGGCGCCGCAGGCGCTCCGGCGTCGACGGAAGCCGGCGGTCGCTGGTCGGGAACCGATTCGCCCCCGCCGCCGCAACCGGCTCCGCCGGCTGCCGCGCCGCCGCCGCCATCACAACCACCGGCACAAGCGCCGTCGCAAACACCGCCGCCGTCGCGTCCGCCGGCGCCCGCGAGCGCGCCGTGGTCGGTGCCGCTCGTGAATCAAGTGCATCTCGTGTCGCATGGCCTGTTGATCATCGGCCTGCTGCTGGCGATCACGGCTCGCGGTTGTGAGACGATCGCCGCGAAGAACGTCTTGCGGATGCAAGGGCAGGCCGATCTCGATCAGCGCCTGTTCGACGAGGAACGAGAGTCGTCGCTGTTGGAGATTCAACGCCGTCTCGACGATCCAAAGATCAGCAACGCATTGCGAACGCAGTTGGAAAAAGATCTCGCCGACAAGCAAGCCGACTTCGACAAACGTCGCAAGGAATTGCAAAACGGCGCCTGGCGCGAGACGGCCAACGCCGCGACCCGCGCCGCCGGTGAGAATCGCGCGGGAAGTTATTGGCGCGAGATCCTGTTCGTCGCGGGCTCGATCTTGTTGGCGTTCGGCCTGGGCGCGACGGCCCTGATCGGCCAAGGGGCCGAGCGATGGGTTTCCTGCGGCTTGCTGGCGATCATCGTCTTCAGTCTCTACGTAGGCGGCATGGCCTGGACGTCGTCGTTGCTGCCGGGGCGGTGAGCGCAGTGCAGTAAACGAAGGCGGACTCCGGGCGATTACGCTTCCGGCTCGGCATCGCTATAATGAAGGTCCCGCCTTCTCTTTAGCCCACCCAACACTCGACTCACGCATGCGTTTGTCGCTTCCTTTTCTCTTCGTCGTGTCGGCGATCTTCGTCGACAGCGCCATGGTTGCTGATGCCGCCGAGCCGTCGGCCAAGGTGACGCCCGGCTTCAACGAGCAGGTGCAGCCCTATTTCAACGCGCATTGCGTGCGTTGCCACGGCGACAAGAAACAGGAAGGCGATCTCCGGCTCGATCAACTGTCGCGCGACTTTCAGAGCGGCGCCGACGCCAATCGCTGGCACGATTTGCTCGAACGGGTCTCGGCCGGCGAAATGCCGCCCGAAGACGAGCCGCAACCGAAGGCCGAAGAGTCGGCCCGCGTCGCCGAATGGATTGCCGCGCGGCTCAAGGAAGGAAAAGAAGTCCGCATGGCCAAGCGGGCGCCGGTGTCGTTTCACAAGCTGACGCGCGAAGAATACGTCCACACGGTCCACGACTTGCTCGGCGTACATTACGACGCCGCCGATCCGACCGGTTTGCCCGAAGATCCCGACTACCACGGCTTCGAACGAATCGGCTCGGTGTTGTCGCTGTCGCCGTCGCACGTCGAAAAATATTTCGCCGCCGCCGAGGCCGTGCTGGCCGAAGCGTTTCCCGAGACGACCGTCGCACCGATCTACGCCAAGAAAGACGCTTGGGATCTTCGCAGTCCCGGCTTCACGCGGACGCAGCTCGAAGAGCAAGGCCTGCTCGATAAACTCCGCGTCGAGGTGTGGCCCGGTCACGATCTGCAAGGGGGCCGACCCGGGCCCGGCACCGCGTTGCCGATGTCGGGCTACTATCGCGTGCGGATTCAAGTCAGCGGTTTGAAACCGAAGAACGGCCGCGCGCCGCATCTGACGTTCTATGTGACGAACCTCGATCGCCTGGTGTACGAAACCGACGTCGTCACGAAGGAATTCGAGCCGACGATCGTCGAATTCATGTGCCACCTGCCCGCCGGAAACCACAGCTACCGCGTGACGAACGACGTGCCGGGCCCCTCGACGTTGCCCCGTTCCGGTCGCGCGGGCAGAAAGCCGTTTTTCAGCATCGCCGACGGCCGTGAGCCGTGGCAGTTGAAACTCACCGACGACGCCGGCGAGCCGATCATTCCGTTTTTGATTCTCGACTGGATCGAATGGGAAGGGCCGTTCGCCGACGTCGGCGCGACCGCGGCCCGCTGGAACTATTTGCCGACGCACGAAGGCAACTTCGACCAGGTTCGCGAATGCTTCGCGCGATTTACCGAGAAAGCCTTTCGTCGACCGGTCCCTGCCGCCGAAGTCGAACAGTATGTGAAGCTCGTCGAAGCCGAAATCGCCACCGGCGAGCCGTTCTACGCCGCCGTGAAGACCGGCTTGCTGGCCGTGTTGTGCGCGAAGGACTTCTTGTACCTCGTCGAAGGTTCGCCGACCGCGAAGAGCGACCAGCTCAACGATTGGGAACTCGCTTCGCGGTTGTCGTACTTCCTCTGGAGCACGATGCCCGACGACGAGCTGATGGACTTGGCTCGGCGGGGAAAACTACACGAACCGAAGGTGCTGAGCGAGCAGGTCAAGCGGATGCTGGCCGACGAGCGGAGCGCGCGATTCGCCGACGCCTTCCCGCGGCAATGGCTGCAGCTGCGGCAAGTCGGCATGTTCCCGCCCGACAAGAAGCTCTATCCGAATTACGACGACTACCTCGAAACGAGCATGATCGCCGAGACGACGGCGTTCTTCGGCGAGGTGCTAAAGCAAAACCTGACGCTTCGCGAGTTCATTGATTCCGATTGGACGATAATGAATGCCCGGCTCGGCGTGCATTACCAGCGATCCGACGTGACGGAAGATCGAATGCAGCGGGTGTCGCTCGCGGCCGACGACCATCGCGGCGGACTGCTGACGCAGGCATCGATTCTGTGTTTGACCTCCGACGGCACCCGACATCGGCCGGTTCATCGGGGCAAATGGGTTCTGGAGTCGATCCTCGGCAAGAGTCCGCCGCCGCCGCCGGCCAACGTCCCGGCGATCGAGCCGGCGGAGCCGACCGCGCCGAAAGCGACGTTGCGGGCCAAGCTCGATTCGCACAAAGCCAACGCGAGCTGCGCGGCCTGTCATCGCAAGATCGATCCGCTCGGTCTGGCGTTCGACAACTACGACGCGATCGGCCGGTGGCGGACCGAAGAAGTGGTGAGCGACGGCGTCGGTGCGAACCCGCAGATCGACGCGAGCGGTGAATTGCCCGACGGCCGCAAGTTCGCCGACGCCGCGGAATTCAAGGCCTTGCTGCTGCAGGATTTGGACAAGTTCAATGGGGCGTTCGTCGAGAAGCTGGCGACGTTTGCCCTGCGAAGAACGACGACGATCGACGACCGTGACGACCTGGCCGCGATCGCCGCCGCCAGTAGGAAGGCCGATTATCGCCTCGCCGCGATCGTCGAGGCTTTGGTAACATCCGATTTGTTTCAGCAGCGATGAAGACAAGTACTGAGTACTCAGTACGGAGTACTTGGTAATGTGCGTGGATCAAACTTTTAAGGACGGCGTTTTCCGATGAGCAACATCCTTGGGCAGAAATGGCTCTTGAACCGGCGGCACTTTCTCCGCGGCGCGGGCGCCACGGTGGCGTTGCCCCTGTTGAATTGCATGACCCCGTTGCGACTCGCCGCGGCCGACGGGGCCGCCGAAGCTGCGAAGGCCGCCAAGCCGCGGCGGAGCGTGTTCATCTACGTGCCCAACGGCGTGAACGTGCTGACGTGGCAGATTACGCAGGCCGGGGCCGACTACCAATTCAGCGAGCCGCTCAAGTCGTTGGAACGGCACCGCGCGAACATCACGCCGATCTCGGGCTTGTATCATCCCAACGGCATCGGCCAGGCGCACGAGTGCGCGAAGATTTGGCTCACGGCCGCGAAGGTCTCGCAAGAAGGGGGCGAGTTCCGTAACACGATCTCGGCCGACCAGTTGATGGCCGAGATCACGTCGCCCCAGACCCGATTCGGTTCGCTGGAACTTTCGATCTCGCGCGGCGACACGACGCTCGGCTGGTCGCGGGACGGCGTGCCGTTGCCGGCCGAAGACAACCCGAAGAACGTATTCCAACGGCTGTTCGGCGAAGAGAAAGGGGGCGTCGACGTGCAGCGCCGCCGCCTCAATCGTCGTCACAGCGTGCTGGACCTGGTGCTCGAAGACGCCAAGACGCTGAAGAAGAACCTGGGCAACGAAGACCGCACGAAGCTCGACGAGTATTTGCATTCGGTCCGCGACGTCGAAATTCGGACCGAGCGATTGGACTCGTGGCTTAACGTGCCGAAGCCCAAGATCGAAAAGGACGTCGAAGCCAACCTGACGCGCGTCGTCGATCGCTCGCAAGCCGGCGACTATTACCGCACGATGTACGACTTGATCGTGCTGACGCTCAGAACCGACATGACGCGGGTGGTCACGTACATGAGCGGCAGCGAGAGCAACGGCCTGGCGATTCCGGAAATCGGTATCCCGCAAACGCGGCACGAGCTGTCGCATCACAACGGCGATCCGGAACAGATGCGTCGCCTGTCGCAAAGCGATGCGTTCCTCGTCGAACAGTATTCCTACTTCCTCGATCAACTCGCGGCCGTTCGCGACGGCGAAGAAACGTTGCTCGACCGGACGATGGTGCTGTTCGGCTCCGGCATGGCGTACGGTCACAGCCACGGCAACGCCAACCTGCCGACGATCCTCGCCGGCGGCAAGTCGCTCGGCCTGAAGCACGGCCGCCACATCGACTACAACCTGCCGAAGATCGGCCGGTATGAGTTGATCCCGGCCAAACAATACGGCGTCTGCAGCCGCCCGGTCGACGATAGAGCCCGAATGACGAACCTGTTGCTGACGATGCTCAACAAGATGGAAGTGAACGTCGAACAATTCGCGGATAGCCTGGAACCGATTGCGGAACTGAGTGCCTAGATGTCGTCGTTATCGGTTCGAATGCAGAAGTCAGAATTCAGAATGCTGAAGGTGAGTCTGTTATTCATCATTCTGCATTCCGCATTCAGCATTTCCCTTTCGATTGCCGCTGAACCTGCCTTCCGCACCGACGGCGGCGACGCTTCGTTGCCGTGGTATCAGGTCGAGCCGGGCGTATTTCCGCCGGAGGGTTCTTGGCATGCCGTGTCGGGCGAGTTGATCGAAATGGATCATCTCAACCGGACGGGCCTGCTCCGGCCCGATCGTGACGACACGCAGCGGCGCGGCGATTGGGACATCGCGCGGCCGTTCACGATGCTGCCGTATGGCGCGTTCCGTTATCACGGCGGTCCGGCCGAGCTGCGCGACATTCCGATCGGCACGCACCTGCATGGTTGGTTCTTCGCCGATCCCATGCCGCCGGCCGATCCCAAGGCGCCGCGGAAGTCGCCGCCGCCCGTGGTGAAGTTCTCGCGGGCGATTTTGCTGGAAGACGATTTCAGCCGCATGCAACGATTGAGCCGCACCTGGCGCGTCGACGAAATCGGCGTCGATCCGGTTTCCAATCTGCACATTCTGACCGCGACGGGCGTCGGCCCTTCGGCCGCGGACGCCGACGCGAAGCCGACGAAGTTCGTCGTTACCCCGTCGACGCGGGTCTATCAAGGCCGCGGCTTCGGCAAGCTGGCCGATGTGAAGCCGGGCCAGAACGTGCTGCTGAATTTGACCGTTTGCACGCTCAAGGGCCCCGGCCGCGTGACGGATGTTTGGATCGATCAAGAGAGTCGCGATCTGGCCGCCGCGCACCAGTTGGAAGTCCATCGCCAATACGAGCGCGAGCACGGCCTCGCCGGCTGGGTCGATGAAGTCGATCACGAGCAGGGGATCGTCGGCGTCGTGCTGTTCGCCGGATTCGATCCGGAATTGCTCAAAGCGTTCGTCGTCGGCGAATCGGCGACCGGCGCCGTGGCCGGCGAGTCCCTTCGCACATACGATCAGATCAACGACCGCAAGGCCGGCCCGATCACGGCGATCGACAAGGTTCCGGTCGCCCCGGGCTCGAGCGGCGTTCGCATTCGCTTCCGCCCGTCGGAATTGATCGAGGGTTTCCGCCCGCGGTATGTCGTCCGCCTCTTCGCCGCGACCTGGAAAGTCGACGACCTGCCGAAGGAAGAGAAGCTGTACCAGTAAAGCGAGCGGCGGGGTTTATCCCCGCCGTCCGTGATCGCAAACACCGCGGGGATGAACCCCGCGGCTCGCTTCGGGACTTTAATTTCTTCCCACCAGCGCCACGCGATCACGAATCCGCAGGGCCACGGCGTTCGTCGGGTCGAGGGACAAGATGCGTTGGGCCTGGTCGCTGAGGTCGGTCTGGCCGAGGGCTTCGGCGTTCAGTAGTTGCTCGACCAGCAGCGAGGCGTCGGTCGGATAGAGCACCAACAGGCCGCCGATCACGTCCTGCGCCGGTCGAAACTTCTTTTGCATCCGCAAGGCGTAACCGAGCCGCAAGCCGGCGGTGTAGTGATTCGCGTCGAGCGAGAGGATTCCGCGAGCCGTCGTTTCGACTTCATCCCACCGCGCCATGGCCATGGTCGGCAAGGTGAAGCCGAGCCGCGGCTCGAGCGCTTTGGGGTACTGCCGCATCGCCGCCGTGTAATGCTGTCGCGACAGGATGTGGTTGCCCGAGAGGTACTGCAGCCAACCGAGCCGCATGGCCAAGAGGTAATTCGATTTGTTGCTCACGAGGTTCAGGACTTCGATCGCCTCGGGATACTTGCCGGCCTTTTCGAGTTCCTGCGAAAGTGTGAAGGCCGCGGCGTCTTTTTCGAGCGCCGTCGGTACCGCTTGCACGGCGAACAACACGGAGAACAAGATCGTTTGCATGAGGAATCTCCTGGAACGACTACACAAGGTGAGTGGCAACGAGCCGCGGCGCCGGGGCCGCATGCTCTTCCGAATCGTCGACGGTCGAAATCGACGGAGTTGATTCGTTCACGACCTGCAGTTCCAGCGATCCTTCGCGGAAAGAAGCAAAGCGGCAATCGTCGTCGAGCGTGACTTGCAGCATCCGCAGCGTCCCACCCGGAGCGGCGATTACGGTTTCAATCTCACGGCGGCCGACGAAGCGGGACGTCGACTCGGCGCGGCCCGCCCAATCGAAGAACGGCGCGATCAGCCGCAACCCTGCGCGGCGCCAGCCGCGCGTCACCAGGCCGATCGGCACCGTATCTCGCCACGACACGTCGCGCCACGCGAGCCGCGGCGCTCGGACGGCCGGCAAACGAGGCAACGCGCGATACATCAATTCCAACAGTTCATCGTGACCGTCGGCGCGGTAGAAGTGGAACGTCCCATCGTGCTTGCCGAAGTAGAGCCGCCCGCCGCTCGTCGATTCGAAGTAAAACGTGCCGTCGAGCGCCATTTTGACGATCAGCTTCAACGATCGTCCGGTGTTGCGACCCCGGCGGAACACGGCGAATTCCAGTTCGTCGTGGAGCATGAAATCGGTCGCCGCGGCGAGTTCGTCATCGAGCGGCGCTGCACAGACGACGGTTCCCTTCGCCGGGCGGCCGTCGGCGACCAACGCGTCGTCGGCGAAGTAGCGAGCAAAGCTGAACGGCAACGTCGCTTCGCCCACGCGGGCCGTGGCTTGCACGTGAATATGGAGGTGCGGCTGCGGCGAGTAGCCGGAGTTCCCGCAGAGGCCGAGCAGCGTACCCGGCTCGACCCGCTCGCCGACGGCGACCTTGATCGAGCGGAAGGCGAAATGCGACAGCTCGACGTGGAAGCCGCGATCGTCGAGCAGCACGACGTAGTTGCCCCAGTTATTTTCCTTGTCGACCCGGCCGAGGGGGTTGTCGGGCAGGTCGTCGACGACGGCGACCACGCGGCCGCGGCACGGCGACACGACCGGCTTGCGGTAGCAATAGAAGTCGCCGAGTTGCGTCGGCGCGGCGAGGTGCGTGCAGCCGTCTTCGTCGGTGATTACGAAGTCGTACGCATGCTGCCACGCACCTTGGTGCGTCCATTGATCGTCGCACCCTTGCCACACGGTCCAACGCCCGAGCACCGGCAACAGCAGCGGCCGCCCAGCGGGGTCGAACCGCGCACGCCGCACGAGTTCGTTCTCCAGCGTCTCCTCGGGCGACGCGCCGAAGTACTTCGTCAAACCCGGGAACTGGTTCACCGACAAGGCGTAAACGACGCCGAGCGTGACGAGGTTGAACGGCAGCGTGTAGGCCGGCACCGCGAAGAAGTAGCCGAATACCTGCACCGCGTCGACGAGGACCATCGACACCGCGACGGCCGCCGCCGCCGTGAGGAACGAGGTTCGCGACGGGATCAGGAAGATGCCGCCGACGGCCATCGCCGTGAGCATGAAGTTGAAGCTCATCACGTCGGTGTAGACGGCTTCGAACGATCCGCTCAGCAGGCCGCGGAGCGTCGTGCCGACGGCGTACCCGCCGACCGCGAGCAGGAACAGAATCCGCGAACGAACGACGAGCAGCAGCGCGAACAAGCCGCCGACCAACACGCTCGGCACGAAGAACACGGCACCGACCGATTTGAGAAAACCGGCGACGACGAGGGGCAGGCCGTAGTCGTGCGTAAGAAACGGCTGGATCTCGCGCGGCGCCGGGATTAGCGCCGAGTAACGGAGCGCCGCGACTTGGGTCACGCCGCTCGCCACGACGAACGGCAGGCTCAACGCGGGGAGATTCAGGTAGTAGCGAAACACATGCACCATCGCGGCCGTGAGCAGAAACGTCATCACGCCCGCCACGGCAATGTACGTCGCCGTCATCCACGACAACTGCAAGTGCGCACCGAGCGACAAGCCGACCAGCAACGGGTTATACGTGTAATAACCGGCCTGCAGCACGCGGGCATCGAGCTTCGTCAACTTCGCAAACGCGCACGCCGACGCGACGGCGATCAGCCCCGCCAGGCCGACGTCCCAATTCAGCAACGTACCGACAAGCAGCACGACGCCGACCATCGTGCGGCTCAAGAAAAACACCTCGGCATAGGCCCGCACGATGCCGGCGGCGATCGCCCGAGTGCGAAGTGCGGCGGCCGTGATCGAATTCAAAAACGACATTTCACAACTCTCCCGTTAGCCGCGTCGCTTGCGACGCGTTTCGGCATCGGACACGCGGGGCAAGCCCCGCGGCTAACTTCACACGGCCCGCAATCGCTTCTGGAACGGCAACGCATCGCGCAACTGCGGCGGCAACACTTCGCGGCGTTCGATGTCGCTCAGGTCTTCGCGCTCGCGAATCAGCTCGACGTCGCCGTTCTCCATGACCATCACGACGTTCGGCCGGTACTCGATGAACTGCAGCCACTGCGTATTGTTGTAGGCGCCGACCGGCGAAAAGATCAGGCGATGGCCGCGCTCCAACGGCGGTAGCGGCACGCCGTCGTCGATTGCGTCGATGTTCATGCAGAGCGGCCCGTAGACGACGCTCGTTTCCGTCGGCCCGGAGACTTCGCGATCGACCTCGACGTGAAACTTGTACCAGAACGCGGTGAAGAGCAGGTTCACGCCGGCGTCGGCCACGTAAGCACGCGTGCCGTCGGCGAGTCGCTTCGTCGCTTGGATCGTCGAGATCAAGTAGCCGGCGTCGTCGACGAGCGTGCGGCCGGCCTCGACGATCAGCCGCGGACGATGCCCGGGGCGTAGCGTGTTCGCCAAGGCGTCGCAGATTTGCTCGGCGTAATCGTCGAGCGACGGGACCGCGACGTCGGGCGAAAGGTACGTTCCTTTCAACTTGCTCCGCGACGCGAACCCGCCGCCGACGTCGATGTATTCCATCTCGAAACCGAAGGCGTCTTGCAGGTCGTAACCGAACCGCACCAGCTTCTCGACCTGCCGCGCGTAGGCCGTCTCGTCGAGAATGAACGTGCCGACGTGGCAATGCAGGCCGGTCACGCGAATCTTGCCGCCGCGGGCGATTCGCTTTGCCGCATCGAGGGCCTGGCCGCTTTCGAGATTGAAACCGAATCGCGACCAGAGCGGGTGGATGCCGACGTCCATGTTCAACCGCAGGCCGACGTTGATCGTCCGGCCGAGCCGCACGGCGATCCGCTCCAGGTCTTCAATTTCGTCCAAGTGATCGACGTTGATCGTGACGCCGTCGAGCACGGCCGCGAGCAACACCTCGAACGGTTTGTGCGGGCCGTTGAAAATGATCTGATCGCCGGGCACGCCGAGGGCCTTGGCTTTCTCGTATTCCATTTGCGACACGATCTCGGCGACGGCCCCTTCGCGATGCATCACGGCGCAGATCGCCTTCAGGTAGTTCGTCTTGTAGGACCAGCCGAACGTCACGTGCGGGTAGCGCGTCGTGAAGGCGCTGTGCAATTGGCGAAAGCGGCGCTTCAGGGCTCGTTCCGAATAGACGAACAGCGGCGAGCCGTACTTTTCGCACAACTCGGCGATCCGCGCCCCTTCGATCGTCTTGCGGACGCGGCGTTGCGAGCCGGCGCCGACGCCGAACTTGTTCATCAGCCGGCTCTGCAGCTTCATCACGATCGGTTTTTCGTAGGGGCGTTTCATTCGACTTGTCCTTGCGTCATGACGGTTTGAAAGCGATCCATGTCGGTGACGATCTCGGCGGTGTAACGCATGAAAAACCGGCCCGCTTCGTATTCCGGCGCGGGCCCGACGTCTTCACCCATCGCGGCGCGGAGCATGCGGGCCGGAAGATTCACGCCGACGCCGGTCGCAAAGTACGACCAGGCCGGAAACCGTGGATTGATTTCGATCAGGTAGAGCTTGTTCTGTTTCCAATCGAGAATGCATTCGAGCTCGAACGGGCCGCGCCATTTCAACCCGGCGACGAACCGCTCGGCGGCGGCTTCGAGCAGGGGATTCTTGAGCGTGACGGCCGACCAGACCTTGCCGAGCGAGGTCGTGGAGATTTTCTTCATCGCCACCGCGCCGAGCAGGCCGCCCTGGCCATCGCCGACGCCGACGAAATTCAATTCGTCGCCGGTCACCATCTGCTGCACGATCACGGGGTAGCCCCATTCCGCCGCGACGGCGCGAAACTTCGCGGCGGCCTCGAGCGCTGAATAAGCTCGATGGGCTTGGTAGTACGCGCCTTTCACGACGACCGGATAGCCGATTTTCGTGCAGGCGGCATGCAGTTCTTCTTCCGTCGACGTGACGAACGTTTCCGGCACGTCGACGTCGATCGCGGCGGCGACTTCCGTCAGTTTGTCTTTGCCGCGGAGGCGGAATTGCCGCATCGTCGGCAGGAACGTGCGAATGCCGGCGGCGGCCAACTCGTCGGCGTACTTGATGTACAGCGGCAGCTCGACGTCGAGATTCGGAATGACCCAATCGAGTCCTTGCGTCGCTTGCACTTCCAAAAGTCGTGCGAGGAACTCATCGCCGCCCGCCGACGGATAGGGCAACGTGTACGACCGATCGAAGAGCCAGTTCATATACAGGCCCGGCTCCAGGGCGTCGTACGCCAGCCCGATGACGCGAACGTCGAGATCGCTCGCCTCTTTCAAACTGCGGGCGATGCCGGTGCCCGGGCCGGGATTGTCGGCCGCGTTGATTCCCGAGACGCCGACGATGATGGGATCCATAGTTGTAATCCTCAGTTGCCTATTGATCGTGGGTGGCTGGGGTCGAGCCTAGGCGAGCCCCCAGAGATTCGACGTCGCATGAACCTGGGGGCTCGCTTAGGCTCGACCCCAGCCACCCTTGCAAAATCACACGCTTATAAAAGTTGCCACTGACGAAGTCGTTCGCAGAGATCGGCCGTGTCGCGGCGGGCGTCGTGTTCGGCGACGTCGAATCGCTCAAGCAACCGGGCGACGGCCGCGCTCTCGTCGCCGCCGTCTTGCAACGTTCGCAACACGACCAAGGCCGTCGGGTTGGCGACGAACGTGTCGCCGCTGACCGGCTCGAACAGAAATCCGTCGTCCTTGACGACCAGTTGGGAGAGACGATCGGCGCTCATGATTCGAACTCCGTGAGGATCAAGTTCAGCGGAAGACGTGGCGGGCAAAGTTTTCGAACCCTTGCCCGGGGTCCGCCGTAGTCTGCGTCTGCAGGGGTAAACGGGAGCGATTGCGGGGCGTCTACAGGCTTCTGAAAAAATCCACATGCCGCGTGGTAAAAGGACCGGTTATGATCGAAAAATCGAAGAATTCACGAGATTTTGATTTCGCCGGTAGACGCGCCATGGATGCTTCCGTTCCTAATCTCAGTCCGAGCGACGAAGGGGTCGCGGTACGGATGCTGGGGGGCGAAGAAGCGGCCTTGGCCGAGTTCTTCGCTGCGGAACGGCCGCGACTGCAACGGATGGTCGGATTTCGACTCGACCCGCGACTGCGCGGGCGGGTCGATGCCGACGACGTGCTGCAGGAGGCATACGTCGCGGCGGCGCAGCGGTTGTCGGCCTTTCGCGAGGCCCAGCCGATGTCGCCGTTGGTGTGGCTGCGGCTCATCGTCGGGCAAACGCTCATCGATGTTCACCGGCGACACCTCGGCGCGCAAATGCGCGACGCCGACCGCGAACGTTCGATCCAAGCGCGATTGGCCGACGGCACGTCGTTCACGATGACGTTCCATCTGCTCGGACGCGTGACGTCGCCGAGCAAGGCGGCCGTGCGGGCCGAGTTGTCGTCGCTGGTGACGAAGGCGCTGGAAGAGATGAACGAGATCGATCGCGAGGTGCTGGCCCTACGGCACTTCGAAGAACTGACGAACAAGGAAGCGGCCGAAGTGCTGGGCATCGAGCAGAAGGCGGCGAGCATTCGCTACGTGCGTGCGCTGGCGCGGCTGAAAGAGGTTCTCGGCAAGGTCCCGGGGTTCTTCGACGAATAGTCAGTGCGGTTTCATGACGGAACGCCTACCCACTTTCGATCCGGACGCCCAGACCGTCGCCGACGACGCGGACTTGTTCGAGTCGATCGCGGAGGACTTCTCGCGCCGACTCCGCGCCGGGGAGCGGCCAACCGTCGAGCAATATGCGACGCTGTATCCGCGGCTCGCCGGAATGATTCGCGAACTCTTGCCGACGATCGCCGCCATGGAACGGGCGAAGTCGGATTCGTCGGGGGGCGGACCGGTCTGCCTGAAGCCGATTGTGCGGCCGGAGCGACTTGGCGACTTTCGCATTGTCCGCGAGATCGGCGCCGGCGGCATGGGCGTCGTTTACGAAGCGGTGCAGGAATCGTTAGACCGCAACGTCGCCGTTAAGATTTTGCCGCCGCAGATGCTGGCCGACGAGCGCCGCGTTCGTCGCTTCGAACGCGAAGCGCGGCTCGCCGCACAGTTGCACCATACGAATATCGTGCCGGTGTTCGGCGTCGGCCATAACGACGGCCTGCATTACTACGTGATGCAGTTGATCGACGGCGAAGGCCTCGATCGGGCGTTGCTCGCCAAGAAAGGGCATCCGTTCGCACCGACCGAAGCGGCTCGAATCGGCTGCGACGTTGCCCGAGCCCTGCAGGCCGCGCATGAACAGGGCATTCTGCATCGCGACGTCAAACCGGCGAACGTGCTCGTCGATCGGCAGCGGCACGTTTGGATCACCGATTTCGGGCTCGCGCAGGTCCTCGAAGGGAACGACGGCACGACGCAGCAGAGCGTCGCGGGCACGCTCCGCTACATGCCGCCGGAGCGATTTCACGGTGTGTCCGATGCGCGGGGCGACGTCTATTCGCTCGGCGCCACGCTCTACGAATTGGCCGGCGGCCGGACGCCGTTCGTCGGCCAGTCGAGCGTCGACTTGATGCGAAAGATTACTTCCGACGAGGCGCCGCGACTGCGATCGCTCGTGGGTTCGGTGCCGCGCGACTTGGAAACGATCGTGGCTCGTGCGATGAACCGCGAGCCGCAATCGCGGTATCGAACGGCCGGCGAGTTGGCCGACGACTTGCAGCGGTTTCTCGACGGCATTCCGATTCGCGCGCGGCGGGTGTCGAAGGTCGAACGGAGTTGGCGCTGGTGCAAACGCAACCGGTTGACGGCGCTGGCGCTGCTGTTGGCCGTCGTCTCGTTGACGTCGCTGTCGATCGTGTCGGCCGTCGGCTATTGGCGAACGTCGCGATTGAACGCCGACTTGGAGGCGTCCGTCGAGCGCGAGCGCACGGCTCGCGAATCGGCCGAGGCGACTTCGACGACGGCGCTCGAGGCCCTCGATCGAATTTTTGCTCGCTTTGCGCCGGACAATTCGCTCGTAGCGTCGTTTGCGACGATGAATTCGTCAGTCGGCAGCATCGACGACGGCGGGGCGCGAAGCGTGTTGCCGGCCGTGTCGCCGCAGATCGCCGCGGCGTTGGAAGACCTGTTGCCGTACTACTTGAAGTTGGCCGACGCGCGGGGACAGGACCCGGCGATTCGCCGCCAGGCCGCGGCGGCCATGCACCGCATTGGTTTGATTCACGCGAGGCTCGGCCGTTTCCCGGAAGCAGGCGCCGTCTGGCATCGGGCCGCTAAACTGTTCGACGAATTGATCGCCGCGACGCCGCCGAACTCCGACGAGCACCGCGCGATGACGATTCAAGCGGCCGAGTTGGCCTGCGACCTCGGCGATCTCGAGCGGCTTGAGGATCGGCGCGAACCGGCGGAGGCGGCGTATCGCGACGCCCTGGCACGGCTCGACACGATCCCGAAAAGCGCCGCGACGTTTGAATCACGATTGGAAGCGGCGCGAGCCCATTTGGCGCTCGGTTCGCGCGACGGTCGTGGACCGGCGCCCGACGGCGCCCCGCCGGAAGGCGGCCCGCGCCCGGAAGGGGGACCACCTCGCGAAGGAGGACCGCCACGTGAAGGTGGACCGCGACACGAAGGTGGTCTGCCGCCGCCGGGACCACCGGGAGGTCCGCATCCGCCGGGAGCGCCACCGTTCGGCGCACCGCCGCCGCCGGGAGGACCGCCGGGAGCGCCGCATTTCGGTCCGCCGCCGGGCGGCCCGGACGGACCCGGTGGTTCACCGCCGCATCCGCATGAATCGCCCGAGAAATCGGCCGAGCGGCGCAAGCACCTGGCCGACGCCGATGCCTTACTGAAGCAACTTCGCAAAGAACGGCCGAGCAACGCCGAAGCGCGACTCCTCTCGGCTCGTTGTTTCCGACAGATGGCCAAAGAGAATCCGCCGGGCCGACGTGAATGGGAATCGCCCGAGTTCCGGGACGCGGTCGTGCTGCTCCGCGGATTGTGCGACGAGTTTCCGACGGTGCCCGACTTCGGTTTTGAATTGACCGAAGCGTTGGTCGACTTTCACGTCGGCGACATTCGCGGTGAGGATTTCGAGTCGGCCGCCAAGCAACTGCGCGAGGCGCTGACGATTTCTGAGAAGCTGATTCACGATCATCCGCAGACGACCGGCTATGCCGTGTCGAACATTCATATCCATCATCGGCTCGCGGCCGTCGAACGCTTTCGCGGTCGCCGGGCCGAGCAAGAACAAGAACTCCGCGCAGCGCTCGACGGCCAACGTCGGGTCGCGGCGCAGTTTCCCGATGTGTTCACGCACGTCGCCTGGGAAGTTCGCATGACGGAAAGCCTGGCGCGACTGCTCCTCGAAGACGGCCGCCGCGACGCGGCCGTCGAAGCGTTGCGAAAAGTCGATGCGGGCCTAGAGCCGTACCTGCAACTCACGCCGCCGCCGAAGGGGGCCGCCGAAGCGCGGACCCGCCTGCGTCGGCAAATCGAGGAGAATTAGATGTCGGCGAAATTTAAGATCGCGATGCTCGTCGTCGTGCTCGGCGTCGGCGTCGCGGCACTGGTCGAGGCGCAGCCGCCTTTGGGTCCGCCGCCGTTCGGCCGGCCGCCGATGGGACCGCCGCCGGGACGTCCGCCGCGCGCCGCAACCGAGATCGACAACACCGTGCCGCGCCGCAGCGAACGGGAAGACGCCAAAGCCGATCGCGGTCTGATCGCCAACTCCGATTTGGAAATCGCCGCGGCCGACGGCAAATCGCCGAAAGGTTTCGATGCCGAAGGGGACGTTGTCTACAGCTATCTCGGCAATCCGACGACCGATCGCACCGGTTGGGGCGTGCGATTGCAATCGCATCGCGATGCGAACGGCGACGGCAAACGGGAGGGACGATTGACCTCGACCGTTCGCAATTTGAAAGCCGACGACGGCCGCTGGTTCCGCTTCAGCATTCGCGGCCTCGCGCAGGAAGGTTTCTCGTCGAACGCGAAGCAGTTGTTTTTGAAGGCGGAGTTTTTCGCCAAGGACGGCGCGAACGCGCTCGATTCGGTATCGCAGAACCTGTACGGAGCCATCGAACAAGTTCGCCGCGAGAACCCGGCGGGGAACGAAGGGGACCTGGCGACCGTCATTTGGCGAACGCACGCGATGGAGTTCCGCACGCCGTTTCCCGAGGTCGACACCTTGCGACTGACCGTCGGTTTCCGCGACGGCGACGGCACCGTGGAGCGGAGTGAGTTCTTGATCGACGAAGTCGCCTTGCGGCGAATTCCCGATCCGGCGGAGTACGTGGCGCACGTCGCAACCAAGTCGAACGAACGATCCGAACCGCCGGCGTTGGCGAAACTCACGCCGCTCGGCGGTCGCTGGTACTTCGATACGCGCGGCGCTACGAAACCGCCGGCGAAGATCGATCACACCAACGCCGACCGGCTGTACTATCTGACGGATCGCCTCGAAACGCCGTTTGCCGACAACATGAGTGCGTGGTTGCGTCGCGGTTACCTCGACTTGGCAGGCAAGAAGGTCGAGCAGGATCGGTTCGTTGAAGACAACGTCGTGATCACGTTCACCAAGACGCACCTGGTGATGAAGTCGCACAACTTGCCGAACCATCCAACGGCCGTCTTCCCCGATGCCGCGCGGGCCATGGACGGCAATCCGAATTGGATTCGCGAGCAGAATCAAACGTTCTACCTACCGCTGGAGCCAAAGGAGAACCCCGAGCGCCGCGCGATGACGGGCATCGAGAACCGCTACGTGATGAATCCCGGCGCGATCGGCGTCGCGGTGAACGGCGTGATCTTCTTCGATCCGTACGACGCCGACGCCGTGCCTGCGTTCTGGCGGCTCGATCGCTGTTGCGGACATCCGAGCCCGATGCAGGAGTATCACTATCACAAGTACCCGGTCTGCGTGAAGTCGCCGTGGATCGACGACGGCGCGGGGCACTCGCCGCTGATCGGTTTCGCCTTCGACGGTTATCCGGTGTACGGGCCGTACGAATCGGCCGGCGTGATGGCGAAGGACCTGAAAGAAAACTCGCTGAACGAGTTCAACATCCACCGCGACGACGCCCGCGGTTGGCATTACCATGTGACGCCCGGCAAGTTTCCGCACATCCTCGGCGGCTATTGGGGCGTCGTCGATTCGCGGAACGTGCGCCGCGATCCGCATCTCGGTCCGGGCGGTCCGCCGCGACGGTAATGTCCACTGATTTCACTCGTTTCACAGACACTACGCGAATGAAATGAGTGGATGCAAAGCCAATCGACAAAAGCATTTAGCGCGGTGTCCAAAAAAACGTTTTGCGCCGTTTTTAGGCGGTGGATGCGGGCGTGATAGAATGTGAATCCACCTGCCGAATTTTCGCTCGCCGCGCCGCCCGCCCCCGCCTGAAGTTGAGCCCTCTATGCTCGCCCACTCGTTTTGGATTCGCGTTGCCGCGCTCGTTGCGCTGTGCCTGACATTCGCCGGCGCCGTGATCGCCGAAGACGCGAAGCCGTACACCGGCGCCGGTTGCGCCGCGGCGCCCGACGATTACTTCCGCGACGAGGTCTGGACGAAGGTCGTTTCGCAGAAGTGTTTGACCTGTCATAAGACGGGCGGCGACGCCGAAAAAACTCGCCTGATCTTGCGTGATCCCGACCGGAGCCCGGCGACGGAACAACCGAAGGTCCTGCGCGAGAATCGCGACGCGCTGTTGAAGATGGCGCGGCTGAAGGAAGGCCAGGAGTTTCGAATCTTGGTGAAGGTCGCCGGCGGACTCGATCACGGCGGCGGCGACGTGCTGCCGACCGACTCGGCCGGGCACCGCATCTTGGCGGAGTTCGTGCGCCGCGTGAACTCGGCGAGCACCGCGAAGCCGCTTCCGACGACGAACGACAAAAACGAAACGCCCTACTTCGCCGGCGTGCCGATGCTCGACGACCGGGCTTTGTTGCGCCGCGCGACGTTGTCGCTGGCGGGCCGATTGCCGACGGAAGCCGAACTCGCGGCGGTCTCAAAAGACGGTCGGAAGGCGCTCGATACGATTCTCGACGGCGTGCTCGACGAAGAAGCGTTTTACGCGCGGCTCCGCGAAGGCTTCAACGACATTTTCCTGACGGTCGGCGTGATCGGCAACCCCGATCAGGTCGTGCTGTCGTACGAATACTTCACGAAGACGCGGCAGTGGTATCAGAAGCACGACCTGAGCCACATCAAGGACGAGAAAGAACGCCGGCTCGCCGGTTACAAACTGGCCGATCAATACCGCGACGCCGTGCTCCGCGAGCCGATGCAACTCGTCGATTACATCGTGCGCAACGACCGACCGTTCAGTGAGATTGCCACCGCCGACTACATCATGGTCTCGCCGTACTCCGCACGGGGCTACGGTTGTTTCGACGAAGTGAAAGACAAGTTCACGAACGTAGATGACCCGTTCGAGTATGTGCCGGTGCGGATCAAGGCGCTCGAAGCGCGCTCGCCGAAAAACAACCAGGAATCACCGACGGGTTTTTATCCGCACGCGGGCTTGCTCAGCACGTTCCAATATCTGCGTCGCTATCCGACGACGGAAACGAATCGCAATCGGCTCCGCGCGCGGATGTACTACCAGCATTTCTTGGGCGTCGACTTGCTGGAGTTGGCGGCCCGCGTGGCCGACGCCGCCGCGGTGTCGGCGAAATACGAAATCCCCACGATGCAGGCCTCGGAGTGCGTCGTCTGTCATAGGACGATGGACCCGGTGGCGGGCCTGTTTCAGGACTTTTACGACTTCGAAGGGACGTACGGCCGTCGCAAAGAGGGCTGGTACCAGGACATGTTCGCCGCCGGTTTCGAAGGCGAAGACATGCCGCCGGAAGAACGTTGGCGAGCCTTACAATGGCTCGGCGAGCGGACGGTGGAAGACCCGCGGTTCGCCGTGGCGATGGTCGAGCACGTCTATTACATCCTGACCGGACGCAAAGTGTTGTTACCGCCGAAGGAGCTCGACGACCCGCTGTTCGACGCGAAGCATCGGGCCTATGAAGAACAACGCCGCGAAGTGGAAACGATCGCCGCGCATTTCACGAAGACGAACTTCAACCTGAAGCAGGCGTTCAAAGATTGGGTCGAGTCGGACTTCTACCGCGTCGATGGCACGGCCCCGACAACGACCGCCGCCGACGCCGCGCGGTTGGCCGAATTGGATGACGTGGGCCTCGTGCGGATGCTGGCTCCCGAACAGATCGAGCGCAAAACGGGCGCGATCTTCGGCGAGCCGTGGAACAAGTTGAACGGTCAACTCGGCATGCTCTACGGCGGCATCGACTCGCGGGAAGTCACCGAACGGGCGACCGACCCGAGCGGCGCGATGGGCGCCATTCAACGGATCATGGCCAATGAACTGGCGCGGAACCGCGTCGCGCCGGACTTCAACAAGCCTGCGGCCGAGCGGGTGTTGTTCCCGGGCATCGAGCCCGACGTCGTGCCCGGCGCTTCGCCCGAAGGCGACGCGAAGATCAACGCCGCGGTGGTTTATTTGCACGATCGCATTTTGGGCCGCCGCGACGCCGCCGATTCGCCCGACGTGCGGCGCACGCAGCAATTGTTTGTCGACATCGTCGCCGAGGCTCGCGCCCGCAAAGAGTCGGGCGTGAAAGACGACGGCCCGCGGAGCAATTTCAGCTCCGCCGCCGATCCGAATTACACGATCCGCGCCTGGCAGGGCGTCGTGACGTACCTGCTTCGCCGACCCGAATTCCTCTACGAGTAAACCGATGCGCCGTGACTTTTTGAAATACTGCGGCCTGGCCGGTTTGGGGTTGGCGCTGCCGGTACGGTTCCCGGAACCGGCGCCGGCCGCGACGAATGACGAGGCGTACGAAGGGCCGTACTACGTCGTGTTCAACGCCTCGGGCGGCTGGGACACGACGTACCTGATGGATCCTAAGGGAGTGAACGAGATCAATCGCCTCTACAAAGACGGCGAGATTCTGACCCGCGGCAATCACAAGTTCGCGCCGATCGAGAAACACAAGACGGGCGGCATGAGCAACGAGGGGTTCTTCGCCGAATTCGGCGACGAAATCCTGACGTTCAACGGCCTCGACTATTCGGTGAACAACCATTCGCCCGGCGCGCGGTACATGGCCACCGGCAAGCTCGACAGCCTGGCGTATCCGACGTTCGCCGCGCTCGTCGCGGCCTGCCAAGGGCCGACGTGTCCGTTGTCGTTCTTGACGTTCGGCAACTATTCAAACACCGGCAACATCGTGGCGATGTCGCGGATTCCGTACATCTCGTCGCTGACTCGCGTGGCCAATGCCGACGGCGTCGAAGGCAGCACCAAGACGACCTATCACGACCGGTTCGTCGTCGATCACGTCGAAAAAATGCTCGCCGAACACAATGCCGACCGCGGCAAACTATCGCGGATGCCGCGCGCCGAACGGGCCGAGAGCATGCTCTACGCGGCGCAAGCGAACTCCAAGGCGTTACAACGAGTGACGCAGTACATTCCCGCCACGCAACCCAAGGAGCGGCTCGCGCAACAAGCCGAAATCGCATTGGCGTCGTTCAAGGCGGGCGTGTGCGTGTCGGCCAACCTGTCGATCGGCCAGTTCGACAGCCACGCGAACAACGACCCGGACCAAATGAAGCTGATTCCCGAACTGTTAGAAGGCATCGCCTACACGGTTCGCCGCGCCGCGGAATTGAAGATTCGCGACAAGTTGGTCGTCGTCATGCAGAGCGAAATGGGACGCACGCCGAACTACAACAAGGGGAACGGCAAAGACCACTGGTCGATCGGGTCCGTGATGTTCATGGGCCCGGGCATCAAGGGGAACCGCGTGCTCGGCGAGACCGACGAGAAGCAATTCGCGGTGCCGTTCGATACCACGACGCTCCAGTGCGACAAAGAAAAAGGCATTCGAGTTCGCCCGGAACATCTCCACGAAGCGCTCCGCGAGTTCGCGGGCATCGCCAACCATGAGCTGAGCAAGAAGTTCCCGCTCGGCGTCGTGGAGAAGGAAAAACTCCGCGGGTTCTTCGCATAAATTCCGGCTCTCGGCGACGCTCGAGGCCGAAGCCCGAGCGTCGTCGAGAGGCCGCAATCTGCGTCTCGTTACAGCGACGAAACGCGCGAACGACGTTAGTTACTCGTCGACGGGTTACCTTCCAGTTTCTTGGCCAGATCCTTGGCGTGTTGCAGGTGTTGCTGCGCCGTTTGGATGCCTTCTTCGAGCGATTGCTTCAATTCCGGACCGGCATGGTTCGCCGCGACCTTCATGTGGTCGATCGCCTGTAGGTGCGCGCCGATCTGTTGGCCGATGTAACACTTGTCGAACTCGGCGCCCGACTTCTGCCCAAACTCGCGGTCGATCGTTTGCTTGCAAAGTTCGCCGAGTTCGCGCTTCAGGGCGATATGATCCAACGGTTGACCGGCGACGGCTTGCTGCTGCGATTGCGGTTGTCCGCCCGCCTGGGCGTTCGGCGTCGCCGGGGCCGCAACGGTATTCGTCGCGTTACGATCGCTTGGAGCAACACCCGCCGTGCCGACCGTCGTTCGCGTCGCTTGTCCGGCGTCACCGGCGAAGCGCTGTAGTTTCTCGATCATCTGGCCGTGTACGGCGACCATTTCGCCGGCGAACTTTTTGACGTCGTCGTTTTGCGCCTTCTGTTGAGCCAGCTGACCGATGTGAACTTCGAGTTCGTTGTCGACGGTCAAACAGGCCGCAAGTTCGGCATCGGGCGAACGACGCATCGCTTGCATGGCCGCACCGGCGGCGGCGGCGTTAAAGCTAAACCGACGATCGGCCTCGCTCGGCGATTGGGCGGGTTGTCCGGCGCCCGGTTGGAACCCCGGCTGAGCCTGACCGGCGGGATTTTGTTGCTGCTGCTGTTGTCCGCCCGGCGCTTGCTGGGGCGTTTGCGTCTGGGCGGTGGCGACCGCGGTCACGCAGAGGCACGCAGCGGCGACCGTAAAGAGGGACCAAATCCGTTTCATAACCGACTCCTCGAAAGTAAAAAAAAACGGGACGGGGAAGACATAACCGCCGAAGGTTGCGGCGGTTTGAGCGCCGGGCCGCAAACGTTATGCCCGCCTGGAATGAACGCCGTTGACGCCTCGAAATCGCCGGAGTTCGTGCGTGTGCACTAAGACCCGCTACGAATGGCGGAGCACGGAACGTTCAAAGTGAGTCGTCGTCACGCAAAGATTAGGGCTGACGCTACTTTCACGCGCGTTAATGATCTCACGGCCGTTGGGATGTAGGACTTGGCCCGGCATATCGTCGGTGTCGCACGACGGCAGAAGGACGAAGCACGCAGAGTGTGCAAACGTCAGACCGCTTCGGCGGTCGCGGCCGGCGCCGGTTCGGACTTTGCCGGGGACGGCGGCGGCGTCTCGGTCGTCGTCGACGGGGGCGGCCGATAGCGCTCGACCGGGATCGTCGTCGCCTCGGCGGCGGCGGTCCGCATCTTGTCCGAAGCATCTTCCTCATCGAGTCGTTCGGCGGCGATTCGCGTGAGTAGCACGGCCATCGAGCGACCCTCGAGCGTGTATTTCGCCGACGGCTTCAAATGCTCGCCGGTCTCGGCCGTCGCCGTGTCGAAGAGCGGTTCCCACGCCGTTTCGCCGTGCGTCAGCGGGAGCGTGAACTCGATTTGTTCGTGATGGGCGTTCAGCAACAGCAACAGCGTGTCGCCGATAATCGCTTCGCCCCGCTCGTCGACGTCGCCGATAATATCGCCCGCCAAACGAACGCCGACGCAGCGCGCGTAACCGACGCGCCAATCCTCGTCGGTCATCTCCTGGCCGTTGGGATCGAGCCACGAGATGTCTTTGACGTTTTCGCGAATGCTGCGACCGAGAAAGAAGTTGCGCCGCTGGAAAACGGGCTGCTCGCGCCAGATGCGAGACACGGTCCGCACGAACTCCAGGAACGATTTTTGTTCGTCGTCGAGATTCCAATTGAGCCAGGTCAACTCGTTGTCCTGGCAATAGGCGTTGTTGTTTCCTTTTTGCGAATGGCCGAGTTCATCGCCGCCGTTGATCATCGGCACGCCCTGCGAGAGGAGGAGCGTCGCCATCAGGTTGCGCTTTTGTCGGGCCCGCAACGTTTTGATCGCGGCGTCGTCCGTCGGGCCTTCCGCGCCGCAGTTCCAACTCATGTTGTTGTCGGTGCCGTCGCGGTTGTCTTCACCGTTCGCCGCGTTGTGTTTTTCGTTGTAGCTGACGAGGTCTTCGAGCGTGAACCCGTCGTGACAAGTGATAAAGTTGATGCTGGCGTACGGTCGCCGACCGCTGGTTTCGTATAAGTCGCTGCTGCCGCTCAGGCGCGTGGCGAAATCGCAAAGCAAGCCGCCGTCCCCCTTCCAGAAGCTGCGGATCGTATCGCGATACATGCCGTTCCATTCGGTCCAACCGACCGGGAAGTTACCGACCTGATAGCCGCCGTCGCCGACGTCCCACGGCTCCGCCACCAGCTTGACCTGCGACAACACCGGATCTTGCTGAATGATTTCGAAGAACGCGCTCAGCTTGTTCACTTCGAACAACTCCCGCGCCAAGGTGCTCGCCAGATCGAAGCGGAACCCGTCGACGTGCATCTCCAGAACCCAATAGCGGAGGCTGTCCATGATCAGTTGCAGCACCCGCGGATGCCGCATGCTCATCGTGTTGCCGCAGCCGGTGAAATCCATGTAGTACCGCGGATTCTCGGGCGACACGCGATAGTAGGCCGCGTTGTCGATGCCGCGCATCGAGAGCGTCGGACCCATCTGGTTGCCTTCGGCCGTGTGGTTGTAGACCACGTCTAGAATCACTTCGATGCCCGCGGCGTGCATCGCCCGCACCATCATTTTGAATTGCTGCACGCCGGCTTGTTGAATGTGCGGTGACACGTAGCGCGCATCCGGCGAAAAGAAGTTGAGCGTGTTGTAGCCCCAGTAGTTGGTCAGTCCGCGCTCGATCAGATGTCGATCGTCGAGCCGATGGAAAATCGGCAGCAACTCAACGGCCGTGACGCCCAGCGACTTGAGATGCTCGACGGCCGACTCCGACGCCAAGCCCGCGTACGTGCCGCGGAGCTTTTCGGGAATCGCTTCATTGAGCTGCGTGAATCCCTTGACGTGCAACTCGTAGATCAGCGATTTGTGCCACGGCGTGCGCAAGGGACGATCGTCGCCCCAGGTGAACGCCGTGTCGACGACCTGCGCGAGCGGAGCAAACGCGGCGCTATCGCCGTCGTCGAACGACAGGTCGGCCCGCTCGTCGCCGATCTTGTAACCGAACAACGAGTCCGACCACTTCACATCGCGGCCGATCGTGCGAGCATACGGATCAAGGAGCACTTTGTTCGGATTGAATCGATGCCCTTGTTCCGGCGCATAAGGGCCGTAGACGCGATAACCGTAAAGTTGACCGGGGGCGACGTCGGGCAAGTAACAATGCCAAACGAGATCGGTGTGTTCCGTCAGTTCGATACGCTGCGATTCTTTTTCGTCGTCGGGCGATTCGAAGAGGCAGAGTTCCACCTTCTCGGCGTTTTCCGAGAAGAGAGCGAAGTTCACACCGGAACCGTCGAATGTCGCGCCGAGAGGGTAGGGGCGACCGGGCCATTTACGCATCGTAGTATGTTCAGCGGGTTTGCTTGAAAGATTGCCGGCCCTTAAACGCAAACGCCGTGCCGACTGACGTTAGTCCCTAAACTACGCGAGGTTTCGGCTCAGGCATGCGGTTTGCGTAGCTCCCGCAACAACGCATCGCTTCTATCGCGCCCAGAGTGAACTCCTATGAACGTCCTAGTGGTCGACATCGGCGGCACGAACGTCAAGTTGTGGATGACCGGCAGTGTGGAGAAGGTCAAGTTTCCTTCCGGCAAGACGCTTACGCCCGAGCAACTGATGAAGGAAGCGCGAGCGCTCCTCGGCGAGCGGACGTTCGATCGCGTTTCGATCGGCTATCCGGGCGACGTCGTGCACGGTCGACCAGTGAAAGACCCATACAACTTGGGACCCGGTTGGGTCGGTTTCGATTTTGCCCATGCGTTTCAATGTCCCGTGCGGTTGATGAACGACGCATCGATGCAAGCGCTCGGGAGCTACGAAGGGGGGCGGATGCTCTACCTCGGGCTCGGCACGAGCGTCGGCACCGTGTTCATCAGCGACGGCAAGATTGTTCCGTTGGCACTGGGGCACCTGTTGTTGAACGGCAAAAAGAACTTCGAGCAGGCCATGAATCGAGCGGCCCTCGATGCGAACGGCGCCCGCCGTTGGGGCGAAGAGGTCTTGCAAGCGGCATCGACGCTGCGCGCGGCGTTCCTCGCCGATTACGTCATGTTCGGCGGCGGCAATGCCAAGAAGCTGCGCGAGATTCCCGATTACGGTCGCCGCGGCGGTAACTTCAACGCCTACATCGGAGGCCTCCGCATGTGGGACGATTCTGCGCACCTCGAAGACTTCGCGGTGGAGCCGGGCGACGATGCGGCGTTGCGCCTGAGCCGGGTGACCTCGTAAGGTTGCAGTGGCTATTGGTAACCCGAAGCGTTAGCGAGGAAACCGCTGTTGCCTCGCTGACGCTTCGGGTTACCTAGTCGACGTTAGTCCGGCGATTCATCGCCGCGGGCGATCTTCCACAGCAGCACGAGCGAGGCGATTGCCGCGAATAAGAAGAACGCCAACGCGATGAGCGGGTAGCCAAATACTCGCGGCCGCGCCTCGAGGCTCATCATCAACGAGGCGCCGATAATCATGGAGGCCAGGATCAGGCCGGTCGTGATTCGGTTCGCGATCTTCTGCAAGCCCGCGATCAGGCGGCGTTCGTCGATCGCGTCGACCTCGATTTTCAACTTGTTGTGCGCCACCAGATCGGCGACTTTGTTCAGTCGCTCCGGCATTCGCTCGACGAAATCGGCGCTTTCCAACAGGGTTTGATACATCCGCCCCAACGACCAGCGGACGCGACTGTGCTGCTGAAAGATTTCGCCCGCATGGCGTTTCACGCCTGCGTTAGGGTCGAACGTCGGGTCCAGCAGCAACACGACTTTGTCGAGATTCAACAAGGTCTTACCGAGCATGACGAGCACGGTCGGCAACTTCAGGCCCGTCTCGCCCGCAATCGCGTTCAACTCGATGATCACTCGGCCGATCTGCATCTGCTCGACCGTTTTCCCTTGGTTAGCCGCAATCAGTTGCGACACGCGTTCCCGAAACGCATCTTCGTCGAAGCGGCCTTTTTCATACGGCCTGCCGATGCCAAGCATCTCGTCGGTCGCTTCTTCGGCGCGGCCGTCGGCGATCGCCAAGATCAACTTCACGAGGTGTCGCTGCACGTCCGGCGTCACCCGCGCGACCATGCCGAAATCGAGCAGGCCGATGCGGCGGTCCTGCGTCAGCATCAGATTGCCGGGATGCGGATCGGCGTGGAACAGGCCGTCGACGAGCACTTGGTGCAGATAGATGCGAAAAATGTCGTCGGCCAACTGTTTGCGATCGAATTCCAACAGCACAATCGGGCTGACGTCCGTGAACTTGGCTCCCTCGACGTATTCCAGCGTGATGACCTTCTCGCTCGTGTAGTCGTCGAAGACGCGAGGCAACACGAGTCGCGGGAAAGATTCTAAGTTTGCCCGCAGGTTGCGATTGTTTTCCGCCTCCTGGCGGTAATCGAGTTCACGAGTCATCACCTCGCGCAGTGCCTCGATGATCTGCTCAAAGCGAACGCGGCGGCCGATGTCGGTATGCGCATCGAGCAACGAAGCCAGCTTTTGCAGGGCGTCAAGATCGTCGGCCACCTGCTTCCGCAAATCGGGGCGTTGCACTTTCACGACGACCTGGCGGCCGTCGCGCAAGGCCGCGCGATGGACCTGGCCGATCGACGCACACGCTAAAGCCTCTTGTTGAAACTCCGAAAAGGCGCGACTCACGCGGACGCCGAGTTCGGCTTCGATGGTCTCTTCGATGAATTCGTACGGCAGCGGATCAATGTTGTCCTGTAGTTTGGCCAGCGCATCTAAGTAGGCCTGCGGCAAAAAGTCGGGGCGCGTCGACAGCAGTTGCCCCAGCTTGATGAACGTCGGACCCAGATCTTCGAGGTCTCGCGCGAGTTGTTCCGGACCGGCGCCGGGATCGACGCTGCCGCGTTCGTCGGCGACGACCGTGTCGAGGCCGATTTGCCGGACGATGTCGTTGCGGCCGTATTTCACCAATAACCGCACGACCGACGCATAACGAGACAGATGAGCCGGCTTAAGCGAGATCATGAAGTTGCACTCGGGACGAACCGCTTTTCGTGGCGCCGCCAATCGGCATGACACATTCGAGGGGGCAGTCAGACGCAACGCTCGTGCCAATTCTGCGGGATGGTCTCTTTTCCGTTGGGAAATCGGCAATGGCACGCAACCTGCATTCCGGCTTAGTCCTGTTCTGAGCGCATCCCGATGAGCCCATCCATGTCACGCCGAATCCGAATCGATCCCCACGTTATCGCCGGTGACGGCGTGAAAGCCGCGCGACTCGCCGCCTTGCGTTACGTCACCGACGCCGAGCCCGGCATCTCGCGCACGCCCCATCGGGCGGGCTTCGCCTATCACTCGCCGACGGGGCGACTGATTCGCGAGGAAGCGACGCTCGCACGGATTCGGGCCTTGGCCATTCCGCCGGCTTGGACCGATGTGTGGATTTGCACTTCGCCGAACGGCCACATCCAAGCGACCGGCCGCGATGCCCGCGGTCGGAAGCAGTACCGTTACCACACCCGATGGCGCGGCGTGCGCGACGACGCGAAGTACTCGCGAATGGCGCTCTTCGGCTCGGTGTTGCCGAAGATTCGGGCCCGCGTGCGTCGCGATCTGCGACTTCCCGGCTTGCCGCGCGATAAGGTTCTCGCGGCGGTCGTGCGGTTGATGGAGTCGACGCATCTCCGCGTCGGCAACGAGGAGTACGCCCGACAGAACGGCTCGTTCGGGTTGACGACGCTTCGCGATCGTCACGTCGAAACGCGCGGCGACAAGATTCGCCTCTGCTTTCGGGGAAAAAGCGGCAAAATGCGCGATGTGGAGTTGAACAATCCGCGGTTGGCAAAGGTTGTTCGCCGCTGTCGTGATCTTCCCGGGCAAATGCTCTTTCAATATCTCGACGACGACGGCGTGCAACACACGATTGATTCCAATGACGTGAACGGCTACCTCCGCGAGATCAGCGGTCATGACTTCACGGCCAAAGATTTTCGGACCTGGGCCGGGACCCTCTGGGCGGCCAAATGCCTGCCGCTCCTGGAGTTTCCGAAAACGAAACGCGAGTTGAAGTCGCGGACCACGGAAGTCGTGCGCGTCGTCGCGGAACAATTGGGGAATACCGAAGCGGTCTGCCGCAAGTGCTACATCCATCCGTCGGTGCTGGAGGCCGTCGCCGACGAACAGATGCTCAAACTGTTCAGCGGACGACCGGCCAACGGCGGCGGCGCTCCGAACTGGGAGCGGTTCCTGGTGCGGTTCATCAAGACGTGTGAACGTCGACGAGCGGGGTGATCCGATGAACGGGAACGGTAAGACGGAGAATCACAAAGGTACGCTGAGCCACTGGTTCGGCATCGCGGCGCGGAAGACGGCCCGCGCCGCCGGCCAACCGTTAACCTTTATCGTCGCCGCAGGGATCATCGTCGTCTGGGCGGCGGTGGGACCGTTGTTCGGCTTCAGCGACACCTGGCAACTAGTGATCAACACGGGCACGACGATCGTGACCTTTCTGATGGTGTTTCTGATCCAAAACACGCAGAATCGCGACTCCGATGCGGTGCAGTTGAAGCTCGACGAATTGATTCGCGCCCTGCACGGCGCCGAGAACGCCCTGATTGACTTGGAGGATCTCGACGTTGAAGAGCTCGACCGGCTGCGCACGCAGTATGCCGAGTTCGCCGACAAGGCGCGACATGCCCGCGATCAGAAACGCGATAATCCGACGAGGGACGATGCCGGCATAAAGCGGAAGCACCGCGCCGCGCATCGCAAGGTGCGGCGCACGACCAAGTAGCGAGGCCTCAAACGGCCGTCGCCGGTACGCGTCCCCAAGCCAGCACGTTGAGCCAGGTCAACGTGAAGAACGGTTGGCGAAGCAAATAGCGATCCCCCTCCGGTCGGACCAACTCTTTCAATTCGTTGAGCGTCGGCCGGTCGAGTAGCGGTTCGACGCGAGCGACGATGCGTTCGAAGTACGACTTCAGAAACAGTTCCAATACCGGCTCGACGGGCGCCGCCCGATCGATCGCCTGCGTCTGAAAACCGAGCGGCTCGATTCCGGCGGCGGCTAACACGGCCGGCAGTCGGCGACCGACATAGTATTTGTCGGGCTCGCGCGACTGATCGTGCAGTGCTTCCAATTCGGCGCCGCGCAAGGCCGTTTCAATCTCCGCAGGCCACGGCACCAAGAGTTGATGCAGCGTGTCGTTCTCCAGCACGGCGACCAGGCCGCCGGGTCGCACCACGGCCGCCATTCGCCGTAATGCCGCCTCCGGCTCGGGAAAGCTGAACAGACTCTGCGCACACCAGACGGCGTCCGCGGGTTCGCGAACGATGTGCGGCAACTGCTCAACGTCTCCCTGCAGCAGATCGATCGAGCAATGGGAAACATCAGCCAGCCGGTTGACCGCGAGATTGAGATAGGCCGAATTGCCGTCAACGCCGATGACGCCCCCTGGAAGCCGCAACCGCTCGGCAATTAGCCCGCAATAAAAACCGTCGCCGCAGCCGACGTCGACGACGCGATCGTGCGGCACGAGCGGGATCGCATCGACCAGCGCTTGCAGCTCGGGCTGAAAGGCGCGATGAAACGCGGCCAACTCCACGGCGTATTCGGGCAATGCTCCCGCAACCGACGAAGCCGCTCGGAGAGGTTTCACGGTGCTGGTCATGGCAAGACTCCTTCGCGTTCGCCGGAGGACCGCAATCGTGCAAACGGCGTTCCTTGGGATGCCTCATTGATGTGCCGGCACGCGGATTGCACCTTTGATGGCGGACCGAATTCACCTTTGGAGGAACGCATCCATGTCACTGGGTACAATTTTGTTGATCGTGTTGATCTTGATCTTGCTCGGTGCCGTGCCGGCTTGGCCGCACAGTCGCAATTGGGTTATGCCCCGAGCGGCGGCGTCGGCCTGATCGTGGTGATCTTGATCATTTTGTTGTTGATGGGCCGGATTTAACTCGACCGAATCAGCCGAGTCCGACGCGGCGGAGCATGGCCGCGGTGAGAGCCCGCGTTGACCGCTTTAGATCCTTCCAAGGGTCAACACGCCGCGCCGCTAAATGGCGCGGCGTGTTCTTAATGGTGAAATCCGCCGCCGATTTGAGTTTGCCCAGGTGCCGCCAATCGATCGGCATCGACACGCCCGCGCCCGTGCGAGCCCGCGTCGAGTACGGAGCAACCCAGGTGGAACCGCGATCGTTGCGAAGATAATCGAGGAAGATCTTTCCCGAGCGCTTCGCTTTCGACATGTTCGTCACGTACCGCTCCGGCTCGTCCTGCTCCACGATCGTGACCAAGGCCCGGGCAAACTCCTTCACCTCGTCCCACTCGCGCTCCGGTCGAATCGGCGTGACGACGTGCAGACCCTTGCCGCCGGTCGTCTTCACGAACGCAGCCAGCTTTAGCGCCCGGAGCAGTTCGCGCAGCTTCTCCGCGGCGGCGACAATGTCGCGCCAAACAACGCCGGGCCCGGGATCGAGGTCGAACACAATCCGGTCAGGGCGTTCCACATCGTCGGCCTTCGAGCCCCAGACGTGGATTTCCATCGCGTTGAACTGTACGAGCGTGAGCAGTCCGGCGGCGTCGTGCACGGCCACATAGTCGCTGACGCCGCTTTTTTCCCGGATCGGAATGCGGTCGACCGATTTCGGCAGCCCCGGGGGCGGATGCTTTTGGAAAAAGCATTGCGCGTCGATTCCCGCGGGACAACGGACGACGCTCAGCGGGCGATCGACGATGTGCGGCAGCATCTGTTCGGCGACGGCGGCATAGTACGCGGCGACTTCGCCCTTCGTGATCTTATCGTCCGGATAGACGATTCGGTCCGGGTGCGAGATGCGAACCGCGGAGACAGGCGACGCCGGTGTCTTTCGCTTCACCGCCATGGTTTACCTCCTACGTCGACGAGGTTTGGCAACGGCTTGTTCGCGCACGACTTTTGCGGCCGGTTTGTCGTCGCGCAGGCCTTGAAACGACGGCTGTCGCAACAGGCCTTCGTCGGTCCAGTTTGAAAACCGGATTTGAGCGACGAGCTTCGGCCGAACCCAATGGACCACGCCGCGCCGGTCGGGCTGCGGTTCGCCGGTGTAGGGCGATTCTTTCGTTTCCAATTTTTTCAACAGCAGCGTCAGGCGACTTAGCGTTGCCTCGGTGAAGCCGGTGCCGACGCGGCCGGCGTACTTGAAGTGCTTGGCGCGATCGTAGTAGCCGAGCAGCAAAGAGCCGAAGCCGCTGCGCGATCCCGACGGCTCGCTGTAGCCGCCGATGACGAATTCCTGTTCCGCATGACACTTGCATTTGACCCATTCGCCGCCGCGACCGGGCCGATAGGGAGCGTCGCGGCGTTTGGAAATGATTCCTTCCAAACCATCGCGGCAGGCGCCGCGATAGGCGGCGTCGCCGTGGCCAACGACGTGCTCGCTGTAGCGCACCCGCGACTTGGCTTTCGCCGGCGGAAGGATTCGCAGTAACTCGGCCTTGCGCCGCTCGAGCGGCAGCGACGTGAGATCACGGCCGTTGAGGTATAGCAAATCGAAGGCGAAGTACAGCAAGGGGGCATCGCCGGGATTGCGTCCCAGAGCGTTTTGCAGGAGCTGAAAATGGCTCAGCCCTCGTTCGTCGAGCACGACGACCTCGCCGTCGATCACGGCTTGCTGCACCGGCAACTCCGCGATCGAATCGACGAGAGAATTTAGGCGGTGAGTCCAATCCTGGTCGTTACGGCTACGGAAAACGACTTTCCCACGATCGACGACGGCGAACATGCGATAGCCGTCAAACTTTAACTCATGCAGCCATTCGTCACCGCTCGGCGGTGTCAACACCAGCGACGCCAGTTGGGCCGCGGGATGCCGGGGTAGCGATGACCGCCGACCCGGCTTAACCGACGACGACGGATTCTTTTCGGCGACGGCCATGGGTTGCGTCGAGATCCACGAGGAGCCGATTAACCTTCGGGAAGTCGGACGGGTTCGGCGCCGCATTCGATCAAAGTCCGTTCGGCCTGCGCGCGTCGGGCGGGTGCGTCGTCCCCTTTAACCTCGACGGCGACCAGTATTTTTCCAGCCGTCAAAGCCTGATCGTAGTAGTTCGCTAATTCCTTTTCGACGCCGCGGGTCATCATCGCACCGACGAGTCCGCCGACCACGCCGCCGGCCCATGCCGCCAGCGCGCCCGCCGCCAAGACCGCGATTCCCCCGGTGGTGATCATACCGGCCACGACCGCCAGACCACCGAGCGTAGCGCCGATCGCACCGCCGGTAACGGCGGCGACAGGCGTAAAAGTCCCGGCCGGTTTTTGATGTTCGAACTCGCGAAAGTGTCGCTCGACCGATTCGTCGGAGCACATGACGGATAGTTCTGCGTGCGAGAATCCGTCTGCCAATAATTTTGCCACGGCGCGATCGGCGTCGTGTACATCGACAAAGACGCCGACGCGGACGGGCCGGTCGATTTCTTCGCGACGTTGGGTTTCAGTTTCTGCGGTGGGTGACATGATTTGCCTCCTTGGCGAAGGGCGAACGCCGTCCGGGCGCGATATTCGCCGCGGTGTAAGAAGCGAAGAACCGCAAGCGTCGTGCCGGCAAAAAAGTTGCAATCGGCGTGAGCGCGCTCGGAGCGGTTATTGACGGCATTCCGTACCGCGGCGAGGCGTATTCGCCAGCACTTCGCGGAGGGCCGCCAGGCTCACCGGTTTGACTAGATGGCGATCAAAACCCGCTTCCGCCGCACGGCGCCGATCGCTTTCTTGGCCATAGCCGGAAAGCGCGATCAAAGCCGTTCCGACGAGCGCCGGCTCCTCACGAATTCGACGAGCCAACTGATGGCCGTCCATTCCCGGCATGGCAATATCGGAAATGATGATGTCAGGTATTTCGCGCCGTGCCAGTTCAAGGGCTGCGGAGCCGTCGGAAGCGGTGAGAACGACGTGCCCGAGTTTTTCGAGCAGCTTCGACAGCGTATATGCCGCGGCTTGGGCGTCGTCGACGACGAGGATCCGCCGTTGGTCGCGTTCGGTCGATTGCGGATCGGCGCCGACGGCCGCCGGTTTGCCGACAACGGTGGCTGCGAGCGGCAAGCGAACAATGAACTCGCTTCCGAGGCCGATCCCGGCGCTCTGGACGGCGATCGTGCCGTGGTGCATTTCGACGAGCTTCTTAGCCAGCGTGAGCCCGATTCCCAATCCGCCTTGCGACCGGCCGAGCGTTCGATCGATCTGCGAGAACATATCGAACACGCGCGACAGCATATCGGCCGGGATGCCGACGCCGGTGTCCTTTACCGTCACAACGACGTCGTTACCGTCGCGCCGCGCCTGCAGCCAAATTTGCCCCCCTTGCTCCGTGTACTTCGCCGCATTGTTCAACAGGTTGGCGAGCACTTGCGTGAGGCGAATTGGGTCGGCTTCGAGCATCAATGACTCGGTCGGCAATGAGATCGCCAGTTGGTGCCCGACCGATTCGATCAGCGGAGTCGATGTTTCGACGGCGCCGCGAACGATCGCCGCTAAGTCGACCATTTGGCGTCGAAGCTCGATTTTGCCGCGTGTGACGCGTGAGACCTCGAGCAGATCGTCGACCAGGCGTACCATGTGCGAAAACTGCCGCTCCATGATCTCGCGAATCTTCTCGGCATTGGGCGTCAATTCGGCGGAAAGTCGCAAAATGTGCAGCGAATTGCCGATCGGCGCCAGGGGATTGCGCAACTCATGGGCCAGCGTGGCGAGGAACTCTTCTTTGCGGCGGTCGGCTTCTTTGACTTCCGCTAGTTGCGTCGCCAGAGCGTTCTTCACTTCCATCAACTGTTTCTCGGCCAGCTTGCGGGCCGTGATGTCGCGAGCGATCTTGGACGCCGCGATCAGACGCCCCGACGAATCGCGCACCGGGGAAATCGTCAGCATGACGTCGATTAAACGGCCGTCTTTGGTTCGCCGGACGGTTTCGTAGTGTTCGATTCGCTCTCCGCGCCGCAGGCGCGAGAGGATATCGTCTTCCTCGTTCTGACGATCAGCGGGAATCAAGATCTTGATCGGCTTGCCGATCATTTCTTCGGCGCTATAACCAAAAACCCGCACAGCACCTTCGTTCCACGTCATGACGACGCCGTCGAGCGACTTGCTGATGATCGCGTCGTCCGACGATTCGACGATCGCCGCCAGAATGGCCTGCGAAGCATCGGCTTTTTTTCTCTCCGTGATATCGACCAGGATGTTCACGGCCCCGACGAGTTGACCGCTCTCATCACGCAACGGTTTCGCATGTGCGAGCACGGTGAGCCGCCTTCCGTCGGGGCGCTCGATGATGACTTCGTGGCCGCTGTATTCTTGACCGTTCTTGAGCGCTAGCGCCATCCAACTCTCGTCGCTCGGCAGCGGCGTGCCGTCCTCGCGATACTGACGAATCGGCCCGCTGTAACGATCCTTTAAATCGTTCAGGGTCGGAGTCCGTCCCCAAATCTCGGCGGCGCGGCGATTGAAGTAGGTGATGCGTCCTTCGAGATCGCAGATATACGCGGCGGCGGGAAGCGAATCGTAAAGCGCTTTAACCGCCGAATCGTTCAACATTACTACTCCGCCTCTACTTTGCCGGCCGACCTTTGGTCGCGCATACCCTTCACGACATGGACACCGCCCGAAGTCCGGAGACGCTGGGGAGGGAGGCGCGGGGACGATCGGCAGGAAACAGAGTATCTGAGCAACGCGCATGCCAACAGCGGCTGCGTCGATGCCGGACCGCCGCAGAATACGCTATCCGCTACGCCGAGTCCAATCGCAAACTGAAGTCGTTTAAGCAGTTAGTGTATTGGGTGTCGTTTCCCGCAAGTTATTCCCGCGCCGCGGCATGCTCCGGCTCGGGCAACGGCTTCTCGGCCGGGCCGGCGATGACGCGACCGGTCGGTGCAAATCGCGAACCGTGGCAGGGGCAGTCCCAGGTCCGTTCCGCCGTGTTCCAACGGACGATGCAGCCCATGTGCGTACAAACCGCCGAGTGATACGACACATGGTTATGTGCGTCACGATAAACGGCCACCCGTTCGCCGTTCATTCGGACGATCCGGCCGGTGCCGATCGGCACTTCATCAACCGAGGCAACTTCCGCCGGTGCGAGGCGATCCTGGAGGTAGTACCGAGGATAGTCCACGGTTTCTTTCAGGTAATTCCAAAGACCATGCCGGAAGACGGCCCGATCGGGTCGGAACAGATCGCGCCACGGATTGGCGATATGTGCAATCGCGTCGCGAATCATCATCGCGGCGAACGTGCCGAACGTCAGGCCGTTACCGGCGAAACCGGTCGCGATGTATTGCCTCGGTCCCAACTCGCCGATCAACGGCAAGCCGTCACTGGTGTGAATGACCTGACCCGACCAATGTTTGCCGATGCGACATTCCGGAAATGCCCGCTGCCAGCGCCGTTCCAACCGCTCATACGGTTCCGCCGTATTTCGGACCTGGCCGGTTTTGTGATCCTCGCCGCCGAATACGGCCAGTAGGTGATCTGCTTGTTCTTGCAGCCGGAGGTAGTTGTAGGGCGTCGCCGTGTCCCAATAGAGAGCCGGTGACGCATATCCCTTGGGCAAGCGGGCCGAAATCACGTAGGTGCTGTAGGCGGCCAACTTGGTTTGCAGGGCAATCGCCTCAGCATCTTCGGCGCGGCCCCGTAACGGGACATGCGTGGCGATCACCAAGTGTTCGCATTTCACCTTGTGACCACGACAATGCACGACGCCGTCCTCGTCGACCTTTTCCACTTCGCTGTTTTCGTAAACATGCCCGCCGCCGCCGACCACGTGCCGTAGGAGTTCGGCGACGTATTTCACGGGGTGAAACAGGGCCTGATCGGCAAAACGAACTCCGGCGACGTTCAACAGCGGTACCGCATCGGTGTAGTTGGCGGCGAACCCCAGTTCCGCCGCCAGATCGGCATCCCGCTGCAACGCATCGCGATCTTCGTTTGTCGAAGCGGTCTGATCCCAAGGCGAATGAAGATAGCCGGGGACCCAAGCGAATTCGCAATCGATGTTTAACTTCCGCACCAGCTCTTCAATCTGCAGGATGGCCGCCTGCCCGGCATCCCATACCGCCTGGGCCACCTCCCGTCCGAACGAGTCGACGAGCTGTTGGAGGCGATTGTCGGTAACGTACGCCAAGTGGGCCGAGGTATGCCCCGTCTCGCCTTGGGCACACGTCCCTTTTTCCAACACGGCGACGCGAAGGCCGGCCTTCTTCAGAAGGTACGCGGTCGTCGCGCCCGTAATCCCGCCGCCGACGACGGCCACATCGACTTCGATGTCTTTATTCAGGGGGGCGTAGGTTTTTTTTTCTTCCGCGAGCCAAATCGGCGAGGGCATAGCGAGCCTCGAAAAGGAGGAAGTCGGCGAGCCACGCTCGCGGAAGCAGATGGCGTGCCGGATTCAAAAAGGATCGCCGGGATTTAAGTTCTCGGCCGGTTCGTTGGCGGCCGATGAACACCGCCCGACCAAGGTGTCGGAACTACGACCATGGGGGTGATTATTCCGACCGCTCGGCCGCCGTCGCGACCCAACAGCGGAGCACCTCGGCGACGCTCCAGGCCTGAGCACAACAACCACGCGCCAAGTAAGGGGGCTCGGCATCGAACACTTCACTGATCGAACCAATGCAGGCGTCGTTCAGGTGTTCGACGAATCCGTCTAGCAAGCCTCGCGCTTCGCTCCGTTGTTGGGGATGCACTTTGAGGTAGGCGTCGATGTACGGGCCGATCAGCCACCCCCAAACGGTCCCCTGGTGATAGGCGGCATCGCGAGTTCGCAGGTCGCCGTGGTACGTCGGTTTGTAGTCGGGATCGCCCGGCGCGAGGGAGCGCAGGCCGACCGGCGTGAGCAGCCGCTTAGTCACGGCGTCGACGACCGCCGGCCAGTGCGATTCATCAAGCACCGGATGGGGGAGCGAGATCGCGAAGATTTGATTCGGTCGACAGGCGGCGTCGTTCCCTTTCTCCCCGTCGACGACGTCGAAAAGATAGCCTTGCTCCGCGTTCCAGAACCGCTTGTTGAACGAGGCGCGGATCTCGTCGGCCCGCTTGCCGTAGGGAGCCGCGGCCTCGTCGCCTTGTTCCTCGCGAATCCATCGTTCCAACAGGCGGACGGCGTTGTACCATAAGGCGTTGATCTCGACCGCCTTGCCGCGCCGCGGCGTGACGACCCAATCGCCGAGCTTGGCGTCCATCCACGTGAGCTGATAACCTTCCTGCCCTTGTCGTAGCAGACCGTCTTTCGGATCGACGCCGATACTGAATCGCGTGCCGTGGACGTGGCGTTCGTAGACGTCGATCAACTTGGGCAGAATCTGCTTCAACGTCTCGGGGTCGTCCGTGACTTGCAGGTAACGGTCGAGCGCGTGGAAGAACCACATCGTGGCGTCGGCCGTGTGATAGAGCCCTTCCTTTTCCCCTTCCGGAAAGAGATTGGGAATCAGGCCGTCGCGAACGTGCTGCGCGAACGTCCGCAGAATGTAGCCCCCTTCGGCGGTCCGATTCGTCGACAGCGTCAAGCCTTCGAGGCTGATCATCGTGTCGCGGCCCCAATCGGTGAACCAATGGTACCCGGCGATGACCGTGCGTCCTTCGTCGCCCGCCGCTTGAGCGATCGCCATGTCTTCCTGCCGGACGACGGGGCGAATCAAGAATTGATCGGCGGCCAAAACCAACTCCGCACCGACGCCGGTTTGCGCCGCCGGTGGTGCGGCACGAATCAACCGTTCGCGGCGCGTTTTCTCCGCCGCCAAGGCGTCGGCCGGCGAGATCGACAAGATTTTTTCCCACGGTTCCGTCGATGCCACGACCACTGCTTCGTGTTGCGGACTCAAATCGAAACGAAAATAGCCGGGACTCCACAAGTCGCCGACCGAATCGTAGCCGCGGCTCTCTTCGATGCGGTACAGGACCTCGCGGGCCAACTTCCGTTCGATTGTGAACGCCGAGCGCGTGCCGAACGGCGTGATCCGCAATGTCGGCAAATCGGCTCCGGCCGAGAGTTCGAAGCGATCGTCGATGCACCGTAGTTCGAACGTCGGTCGCAGCGGCGAACTGACGTGGGCGTCGTGCGACCGAAAATGAACGCTCGGCATCAGCTTCAACCGCACCGTTTCGCGGCCTTCGACCATTCGATAAATGACGTGCACCGTGTTCTGATGTCGCCGCAAGAAAATCTGCTTCTCGATGACCACGTCGCCGATTTGATAGCGCCAAATCGGCAGGCCCGCCTCGAGTCGAAATTCCGTGAGGTACTGGGCACCGTGGACCTGCAAATGCTGCGGCACTCGCTCTTCCCCGCTGAACAGCACGGTCGATCCGTCGGCCAAACGGACCTGCTCAGAGAGATGATTGAGCATCATCATCCGCCCGAGCGGCGCAGGCATGGCGGCGATCAACACGCCGTGGTAGCGCCGCGTCGCAACGCCCGCGACCGTGCCGGAGGCGTAACCGCCGAGACCGTTCGTGACGAGCCACTCGCGCGTCACGAGCGGTTCGATGTCGTGCTGCGAGCCCGACCACGACATCCTGCGAATGAGATCCGTCATGACTTCTTCCTTTCCTGCGGCACGAGGAAGATCGCGCAATTTCCGGGCAACACCCATTCCGCATCGTACGACGGCGGCTGCATGCCGAGACCGCCGTACTGTGGATCTTCGCTCGACCACGCGACGTGCCAATCTCGTTGATCCGGCTCCGCCAGAAGCGGCTCCGGAATCGGCGACAGCGGCAAGTCGCTTCCTAGGTTCACCAGTAATAGGCGATCGTCGCGATGTTTAGCGTCGAAGAACCGCAATACGAACGACTGTTGCCCGAGCACCGCGCCGTCGATGATCGTCGTCGAATTCGCCAGTACGCGATCATCGTTACGAAGACGAATCAGATCACGGTGCATCGCCAGCGCGGCGACGTTCCGCTCACATTCGCTCCAGTCGAGCTTCGACCGCTCGAACGTTTCCTGCAACACCGGATCAGGAATTCTCGCCTGCATCGTCGGCGAGGCGAGGCTCGGAAATTGTGCGAGGAATTTCTTCCGACCTTCGGCCACGACCGGCGCCAGGTCGGGCCGATGGTCGGCGAAGTAAAAGAACGGCGTCGTTGCCGAGAACTCCTGCCCTTGGAACAACATTGGATTGGCGGTCGCCAGCAGCATCAAGCCGGACAACGCTCGATAGCGGCCCGGATCGGAAAGTTGATGCGATCGCGAGCCGTCGCCGGAGTTGGCCAATTGGTCGTGGTTCTCCAGGAACGAGATGAAATTCCGCCGGTCGACGTCAAGCGACGGAGTGCCGCGGCGGTTCTTTTGCCAGCGGTACCATTGTCCCTGATACAGGTAACCCCGCTTGATCGCCGAGATGAATTCCTGCGGCGCGCCACGATAGTCGGTGTAGTACGCCTCGCTGTGACCGGTCAGGGCCACCTTCGCGCTGTGATGCAAATCGTCGTTCCAGAGAGCGTCGATGCCGTACCCGCCGTCGCTCGGCGAGCGCACATACACGGCCTGCTGCGGTTCGTTTTCTGCGACGAAGAATATTGACCGCTCTCCCGCCGCCGTGCGGGCCGCGGCCGTCGCTTCGGCTAACACGTGCCGCGGCGTCGCATCGTATACGTTCTGCGTCGCGTCGAGCCGCAACCCGTCGAGGTGAAACTCGTCGATCCAGTACGCCGCGTTCGCGATGACGAACTCGCGCACCGGCGCGGCGTTCTCGCCGTCGAAGTTGATCGCGTCGCCCCAATCGTTTGTGTACCGATCGGTGAAATAATCCAAGCTGAACTCGCGATGATAGCAACCATCGGGTCCGAAGTGGTTGTAGACGACGTCGAGGATCACGCCCAAGCCGAGCCGATGCGCGCGGTCAACGAACCGTCGGAAGTCGTCCGGCGTTCCGTAGAGGTGCGACGGTGCAAACAGGTCGACGCCGTCGTAGCCCCAGCCGAATTGTCCCGCGAACTCAGAAACCGGCATGACTTCGACGATCGTCACGCCCAACTCGGCCAAATGCGCGAGACGCTTTTCGGCCGCCTGCCACGTTCCTTCCGGCGTGAACGTGCCGACGTGTAACTCGTACAACACGTTTCGCGTGTTCGACACACCGCGCCAAGCTTCGTCCGTCCAGCGAAATTGCGTCGGGTCGACGACTTGCGACGGCCCGTGTGGTCCCTCCGGTTGAAATCGCGACGCCGGATCGGGATACAACTTCGCGTCGTCGTCCAAGCGGAACCGATATCGCGTTCCCGCGGTCGCCTGCGCCGCGACGCCGCTGAAGTAGCCGTCCGCATCGCGCACGAGTTTCAAATCGGGCAACGATCCCACCGGCTCGAAGACGACGGCGACCGATCGTCGTCGCGGCGCCCAGACTCGAAAGGCGACGCCCGACGAGGTCGGCTCCGCGCCGATCGGATATCGACGCTCCAACAAAATGGAACAATCATGCATGGCGACGTACCGTGGGCCTTGGGACCGGTCGGCGGCGTCGTGGTGCATAGCCTGTGCCGGCGGCGGCATTTCTACGATGCCGGCACCGATCGATCAGGCTTTAACGGCCCGCGTCGCCGCATATTCGTAAACCACGGCGCCCAGCACATCGCGATGTTCAAACAGCAGCGTGCTTTCGTTTCCTTTCGCACGCAGCGTTACCGACAAGAACCCGCCCCCTTTCGCGCGATGAAATCGGTGATACTCCGAGTTCTCGCCGGGCGAGCCGCCCGAATGTGCGTCGCTCGCGGCGCCGACGCTGAACTCCTGCGTCTTGGTCTCTGGATGCACCGAGTGATACTGCCAGTGTCGATCGCCGCAGACGATGAAGAAATTGTCAGGAGCATTTTCTCGAATCCACTCGCGCAGCTCTTTCCCTTCGTGGGCAAAACCGGGATTCGAATGGTTGTCCTTTTTCCTCGGCTTGTCGGGACCGACAAACGGCGTCGGACTGATCAGCACCTTCCAGGTCGCATCGCTCTCGGCGACCGTTCGTTTGAACCAGGCCTTCTGCTCCGCGCCCCAAATCGTCTTGTCGGGCCCGTCTTCCATGTCGTTCGGCGAACGAAAATCGCGGCCGTCGGTCAGCCAGATTTGCAAATCGCGGCCCCAGCGAAACGTGCGATACCCTTGCTCGCTCAGCGGCGTCTGCTCGCGGAAGATGCGTTGCCCCACGGCGAACGTCAGCGTTCCGGCCCGCTTGCCGGGAAAGACGTCGTTCTCCAGCGTGTCGTGATCGTCCTTGAGCCAGTAACTCGCGACGTTCTTCAACAGCTCCACCTGTCTCGGCAGGCTGAACATTCGCTCCCAGTGGAGCCGGGCCAGTTCGGGCGACGAGGCTCGCGGCTCATCATTGTCGTAGTAGACGACGTCGCCGGTGAACGACACGAACTTCGGCTCGAGCGCCAACATCGACGGGTAGATGTTGTGGCCGTCGACATGATCGCGATCGGGATAGCCTTGGCACGTCATCACGCAGAAGCGAAAGTTGCTCGGCGCATCGACGCGCGGCGCCGTTTCGAATCGGCCCGTGAGCGAACCGTGCTTCACGCCGCCGCCGGCATCCGTCGACTCAACGACAAAGCGATACTTAGCATCGGGCCGCAAATCAGCGAGCTGAAACAGGTGCGTGAAGTCGGTCTCGGCCGACACGTCGACCCACGCCGTTTCGCGGAAGTCGCTTTCGTCGTCCTTCGTCCCGTAGCGAACGCGAACCCGACCGGCGGCGCCCGGGCAGGCTCCCTCGATCTCGTGCACCGGCACGGTCACCTTCGGCCGCGGCTCCTTATTCTTCCGCTCCGGAATGACGACGCCGGCGTTGTTCCGCGTCGGCGAGGTGGTGAGTCGCGTCCAAATAATCGCCGACGACTCGGTGACTTCGCCGACCTTCGCGCCCGTCGCCTGATGCGGCTGCGGAGCGCCTTTCGGTGCGGCGTCGGCCTCGGTCGCCAACGGAATGGAAAGCGCCGTCCCCGCCGAAGCGGCCAGGAATTGACGACGCGTGACATCGGACTGGGGGAGTTCGTTTGGCATGAACGCCAGCGTAAAGCCCCGCCTTGGCCATTGCAAATCCCGATTTACGTCGTCGCGCAGTGCGCGAAACTGCGCGACTAAAACCCCGGTTAGTCGCGCATCGCGCACACAAGAAGGGGGCCCCAAACTGCGCGATCATCGCGCATTTTCATCGCGCACGCTGCGCGACTATTTTTTGACGTAAGTCCCCGCGGCGCGATTGACGTAAGTCCTGAAACTTCGTCCACGCTCATTTCAATTGAATTGTCAAAGACCCGCGTCGCGGAAGTCTGACGACTCCCGCGACGGCGAAAAAAATTTCGCACCCCGCAACCTAGAGACTCGCCGCCGAATTGCAATGCTTGGAATTGGACAGGTCTATGCTCAAGACCAACCGGGGATCGGCACGGCGTCTTCGCAGGCGCGACAAATGACGAGCGACGGACATTCGTCCTTTGCCGAGAGGCGATAGTCGTACGAGAAGGTTCCGCACGTCGGACATGTCAATCCGTCGCGCGCAATCTGCACGACATAATCCGCGCAGGCTTGATTGCGATGCAGCATACGGTCGTGCTTTTGCCGCGGAATTTTGTCCTTACGCTCGGCATCGTACTTCTGTTGCATCACCGCGTCCGACTTGGAATTCGGATCGATGCCCGCAAAAACCGATTCGCCTGTCGGCAGCGTTCGGCGGAGCAACCGTTTGGCATACGCCAAGGCATTCGACTCGACCGGATGCATGGTCGGATCGGCCTCGGCAACGAGCCATGATTCCCAATCGCCGACCGGGACCGGGTAACGGCATCCGGTTGCGGCCAGATGAACCCAAAGCGAGGCGTTCGGCGGCAACGGGTTCACCGTCACGAAGACTGTTTCATCGCCATAGACGCGCCACCAGTAAGGAGTGCCTTGCTCGTGTCGAACCCAAAACTCGAAGTAGCTGCGCGCAAACCGAACGCGGTATTTCCAATCAGCGTAGCAATTCCAGTGCAATACGGCGTCGCAGTAGCGCTGCAAGCGATCGGAACCCGGCAACCAAACGCCCCAGGTTCCGAAGAGTTGCTCCTCAGAATGCAAGGGTTGTTCACACAGCAGGCATTTCATCCCATCGAAAAAGAGACCCATGACAAGACACTCAGCTTAGCTCTTCTTCGTTCGTTTTTTCAGCGTGCGTTCGTAGTCTTCGCGGCGGAGTTTGGCGATTGTCTTGCGGTCGGGGGTGCGGACGACGACGCCTTCCGGCGTGCCGTCGGCTTCGTCGTCGAGTTTGCAGCGAGATGGCCCGAAGCCGAGCAGGAACTCGTTGACGGCGTCGTGCGTCGTCGGCAAATCGGCGGCGTCCATTTCGAATAGCGTCGGCACGGTTTCGAGGCCGAGGGCGTCAGCGGCCGTGCTCAGCGTGGCGACGTCGACGAACGGCTGGCCGCCGTTGTCGCGCCAGAGCGAAATTTTTTCGACCGGCCAATCGAGCATTGCCGTGAAGTCGTCGAGCACGATGTGATCGAACAGCCGGAACCCGTTGCGACCTTGCCGCGAGTAGTTCTTCGCCGCGGCGCCGACGCTGCGGCCGTAGAACTCGACGAAGTAGACGACGATCCGGTCGGGCCGGGAAAGGGCGTCGGCCTTCGCTTCAACAAAGCTCTTCAACCCGTCGACGATGCCCATCGCCGGGTTGCCGATCAAGTCGCCGCGTGCCCAGAGCAGATCTTCGCGGCTGCCGACGAGAATGCCGCCGTCGGGGCAGCAAACGATTCGCGCGTTCGTGCCGTCGACCTTCTCGGTGCCGATCACCGGACCGCTGAACTGGATCTGAATCGTGTCGAGCAGCACTCCCTTTTCGCCCAGATCATGGTACGTCAGGATCGACGGGTACTTCGTCAGGCTGTTGAGCTTGTGCAGATCGGCTTGGCGAAGCGAGAACATGTCGCATCCTGTTGCGGTTGGAATCGACGAAGATCATAGCGGCGGAGCGCCGCGTCACCAAAAAAAACGTCGCCGGAACCGGGCTTTTGGCTTGCGGTTCCGGCGACGTGGAGACTTTCGCAATTACGGCAACTCGATTTTCTCGATCTCGCGGACGAACCGCGCGGCGTCGCCTGCGAAGAAGCCGGCGATCACGTCGAACACCGCGTCGCTGAAGCCGCCGACGTTCAGCACGTCGCTGCGGTCCGGCGCTTGGGTCGTCGTGTACGGCTGCAAGTCGAGGCACACCAGCTTGGGGCCGGCGAAGTCCTTGCCGTGCAGCTTCACCTGATTCTTCACAAACTCATTCCACGCGGTCATCACGCCCGTCGAGCCTTGTCGACCTTGGCCGACCCAACTCTCCTGGTCGCTCACGAGCACGCAGCCCGCGAACTTGCGTCCGCGGTGCACGCGGTTGACGTGTTCCAACGGCAGCGCACAGTTCGTGCCGCCGCCGCCGTACTTCGCCAGCCGCTCGGCCAGACTCAGGATCGTGTCGCCCGGGTCCAGCCGTGCCTCGTACGTGCTCGTGTCGAACGGCACAACCAGGCTGTCGGGATTGCGACGCAGGATCGCCGCCGCGAACAATGCCGCGACGTCGACGCACCGCATCTTCGACGTGCCGCCCCGACCGCGACCGCCCGTAACGGCCGAGCTCATCGAGCCCGACACGTCGAGACCGATCACGACCGGGCCCGCGAGTTGCGGAACGTTGCCGCAAGCGACTTCCGCCGCTCGTTGCAATGCGTTCTTCAACGCGCGCGGCACGTCGTCGCCCGCATGCGTGTAGGCCGCGAGGAACTGGTACGGGAACTGGCGCGAGCGGCGGATATCGTCTTCATCCGCCAACCGGCCGGCCGCATACGTCAGCAACTCGTTGCCCCGCGTCGTCTGGAACACGCCGTGTCGAACCAGCGTGTTCAAGTTCATTCGCAGCGCCTGCGGACCCATTTGCCGAGCGATCACGGCCCAAACGTCGGCCGTCAGGGCCGCATCGGCCAACAGATCCCAACGCGCACGGAACGTACCCAACAGCGCGATCTGCTCGTCGGGCGACGTCGCCTTGCGGAACGCCGCCAACGCGCGGACTTCGGCCGGCAAGTCGGCCGCCGATGCCGGAGCCCACTTCGCCTCGTCCTTGTCCGTGAGCCAACCGAACAGCGCGCGGCGCGCGTTGTCCGTCGGCGTCGGGCGAGCCAGGCGCAGCACGTCGCGCAGGCTGGGGTCGTTGCCGATCGACGCGTTCAACAGCTTCTCGACGCCGGCGGCGTTCAGCCAACGCTGAACCGCCCGCTGCAGCGAATACGACAAGCTCTTGCGACCAAACCGGCCCGAGCGAACCAGTTGCACGAAGGTGCGGAGCACGCGGCCGTTGTCGACGACTCGCTCGAACACCGCGCGGAACAGCTTCGGATCGCGCTTCGAGAGCACGACCGTCAGCGCCGCCGGCATGTCCTTCATCAAGGCTCGCTCACGCGCGTAGATCGCCAGCTTGGCCAGGAAGCCGTTGTCGTCGACCTGGGCGACGAGCTTCAGCATCTCGTCGAGCTGTGCCTGGGCATCGGCGTAGATCGTGTTGTTGAACGTGCCCGTGGCCGCCAGTTGCGCGAGCGCATGCTTTGGCGGAAGACGGTACGCGAGACCGCCCGCCTCGTTCGCGGCGTCGGCGCGCGGGAGCCACTTCGAAAGGCTCGAGAATAGCGACTTGTTGGCCATGGGACGTCTCCTTTCAAAAATGCCCGACGAAGGAAAGTTCAGCCATGCCCTCGACAGGGGCACATCGTGGTGAAGATGTAAGCCGAGCAAGCAGTCGGGTGTTTCGTTGTGTTCAGGTCTTCGGCACGTTTTTGGGTGAGTGTTGCGTACTGAGTACTTGAATCGCGATTCGACGAAGTGTGGCGAGAGGTTCCGCCACCATAAAACAAGGGTGGCGTATGAGATTCGAACTCACTTAGACCATGTACTCCCAACCGACAGTCGAACCGTGTTTCAATACTCGACGAGGCGTTGACCGGAGATCCGATCCACAAAGCGGATCGGGCGGGATTTGAACCTGCTCAGCCTTGCGGCTTTTAACCATGTACTCCGTTATCTGCAGTCGAGTTGTGTCGTTTCAAAGCGGACCGACGAAGTGGTTGTCAGAGGATTACGCGCTCTTTCCGCTGAGCTACGGCGCGACAAGCAGTTCGAAGTGGCGCCGGTGGGATTCGAACCCACGACCTCGGGTTTCTGAGACCATGTACTCCAAGGATCAGTCGGTCCGTGTATTGTTCTGTAGGCCACGACTCAACGAAGTTGGTGCCGCGAGATCGGCCGTCCGTATCGAGGAGATTGCTCCGCCTCGACCGTTGACCGGCGCTTGCATCTCTTGCGAGACGTTTCCGCCCTTCACTAGTCGGTCGCCCGACATCGCTACCTTAGGACCGTCATGTACTCACGACGAGCAGTTGAGTTGCAACGTTCAAGACTCGCCGACGAAGGAAAGGTTCAGATGTCCTCATCGTGCAAAGATGTAATCCGAACCGCGCAGTCGGCGAATGTTTCGTGATGCGAACGAACCGGAGACGGCAGTCGCACGCCGTCTCCGGCCGTTTCGCAAACCTTCAGGCGATCACGCGAGTGACGACGCCCGAGCCGACCGTCTTGCCGCCCTCGCGGATGGCAAACCGATCGCCGTCGTTCATCGCCACGGGGCTGCGGAGCTCGATCTCAAGCTCTGCATTCTCGCCCGGGATGCACATCTCTTGGTTGCCCACGAGATGCGAAGTTCCCGTCACATTCGTCGTGCGAAAGAAGAATTGCGGGCTGTAGCCGTTAAAGAACGGCGTGTGTCGCCCGCCTTCCTCGTTGCTGAGAATGTAAACTTCGGCCGCGAACTTGCGCCGCGGCGTGAGCGAACCCGCCGCCGCCAGCACTTGGCCGCGCTCCACGTCTTCCTTGCGGATGCCGCGGAGCAGACAACCGACGTTGTCGCCGGCGATACCCTGCTCGAGGATCCGACCGAACATCTCGACGCTGGTGCAGACCGTGCGTCGCGACACGTCGGCCAGACCGACGATCTCCACTTCGTCCCCCGCGCGGACGATACCTCGCTCGATCAGCCCGGTGACGACCGTGCCGCGCCCGTCGATCGAGTAAACACCCTCGATCGGCATGAGCAACGGACGATCGGTCACGCGAATCGGATCGGGGAAGTACGCGTCCAACTGACGGAGCAACTCGTGGATGCAGTGCGCCGCCGCCGGATCGGCCGGAGCGTCGTGCGCCCGCTTCGCCGACCCGCGCACGACCGGAATCTCGTCGCCGGGATAACCGTAGTGCGTGAGGAGCTCGCGAACTTCCGCTTCGACCAGGTCCAACAGCTCGACGTCTTCGACCAGCTCGCATTTGTTCATAAACACGACCAGCCGCGGAACGCCGACCTGCCGCGCCAGCAGGATGTGCTCGCGCGTCTGCGGCATCGCGCCGTCGACGGCCGACACCAACAGCACGGCACCGTCCATCTGCGCCGCGCCGGTGATCATGTTCTTGATGAAATCGGCGTGGCCCGGACAGTCGATGTGTGCGTAATGGCGCCGCTCGGTCTCGAACTCGACGTGGGCGGCGACGATCGTCACCGTCTTCCCCTTGTCGCGAACGATTCCGCCGCGAGCAATCTCGGCGTACGTCTTGTACTCCGCGAGTCCTTGCTCGCTTTGCACTCGCAAGATCGCGGAGGTCAACGTCGTCTTGCCGTGGTCGATGTGACCGATCGTGCCGACGTTGACGTTGATCTTCTTCCGCTCGAACAATTCCTTCGCCATCGCAAACTCCTTCACACAAAAAACCCAACACACAACAAGGTCCGACGCCTCGGGCGCTCGCGCTCTCGTACCAAGGAGAGCCAAAACGAAACGCTCCAGCGGCGGACCACGCCGCTCATGAACGGGGCCGTCGCCAGAGTGCGACGGCGAAAGAAATGAGAGACGCCGGCGGGAGTCGAACCCGCTGAAAACGGCTTTGCAGGCCGTCGCCTCACCGTTGGGCATCAGCGTCGTCGTTCATCTCCAATCTGAAATTTCAAATTCGAGATTTCAAAGTACCCTCGCCGAGAATTGAACTCGGTCTTCGACCTTCGCAGGGTCGCGTGCTAGTCCGGTACACTTCGAGGATGTAAAAGCAGTTGCCGGTTGCCGGCCGTCAGTTGCCAGTGGAAGGAGCGAGTCGTTCGACACTGGCAACTGACCACTGACAACTGACCACTTCTGCAAGGCACGAGCGCAAGGAGTCGAACCTCGTACGACGGCTTTGGAGACCGTCTGCTCTCCCAGGAGCACGCTCGTTCAAACTGGGAACTCGGAACTTGGAACTCGGAACGACGGAGACTGTTTTTCAGTTCCGCGTTCCGAGTTCCGCATTCCGCGTTCACTTCAGCTCCACGTTCCAGTACGCTTCGCTGAGGAATTTTTCCCAGCCGGCGATCCGGATCGTCGAGGCCGAGTAGAGCGGCTTCCAGGTCGGACGGACCGGCGGCTTGCGCAGGCGCAGGCCCGCTTGCTCCGGCGTGCGGTCGGCCTTCCGCTTATTGCAAGCGACGCAGGCCAACACGCAGTTCGTCCAACTCGAGATTCCGCCGTGCGCGCGAGGCACGACGTGGTCGATCGTCAGTTCCTCGCTCCCCGGCTGCAGACCGCAATATTGGCAAGCGTAGTGGTCGCGCTTGAAGATATTGCGGCGGCTGAACGACACGGCCGCCGTCGGCAACCGGTCGTACTTCGCCAGCGCCACGACCTCCGGCACGCGCACCCGCAGACGAACCGCCTGAATGAACGGCTCGCCGGCCTGCGGCGTCAGTTGCGACCAATCGGCCCAGTCGTAGGTCTGATAGTCGCACGGATCAACGACCCGCGCCGACTCGTTCCACAACAGGGTCAGCGCGCGGCCGACCGTGGCCACGTTGATTGCCTGCCAGTTGCGATTGAGTACGAGCGTAGGACGCTCCAGAACGTTTGCGACCATGATGACCTCAGTAAAAAACAACGCACGAATAACGAAACAACGAAGAACGAAACAAGGGTGTCCGACCGGAGTTGAACCGGCACCTCCCGGTTCACAGCCGGGCATGCAGAAACCGCTACACAACGGACACCGTGCGGAGGAAGGCAGTTCGCAGTGGGCAGTTGGCAGTCGGCTGTGGACGGAGATCGTTCCGGTGCTGCCTACTGCCCTCTGCCAACTGCCAACTGCTTCAGTACCCCGACCAGGACTCGAACCCGGAACACCTCGTTCGAAGCGAGGCATGATTTCCTTTTCACCATCAGGGCATGCGGCGGGAGAGTGGGAGATCGGGAGACGGGGAGACGTAGAGTTTCTCCCGCTCTCCCGATCTCCCACTCTTCTTCAAGGCGGAAGGCCAGGGATTCGAACCCTGATCTCGACAATCGCGAGAGCCGCTTTAGCAAAGCGGTCCGGCCAGCCGTATCCGGCTACCTTCCGTAACACTCAGTGGACAGCCGGGGAATTGAACCCCGATCTCCTGCTTGCAAGGCAGGTGTCTTCCCTTTGGACGAGCCGCCCGTTTCAAATGCAAAAAACCAACAACCTCCAAGGTCCGTCCGGGAATTGAACCCGGTCTTCCTCCGTACCGAGGAGGCGTGCCGCCGGAACACCTACAGACCGAACCGAAGTAGCCCCGGACGGAATTGAACCGCCGTTTCCTGAACGTCAATCAGGCGTCGTCGCCGTTGGACCACGAGGCCGCGCAGTAGGCGCTAGAGGCTAGGCGCTGGGCGCTAGATCAAGCAGTGCGAACGATGTCATTCGGTTCTAGCGCCTAGCGCCCAGCGTCTAGCGCCTATTCCAGTAGCCGAGGTGATAGTCGAACTCACAAAATCATCGGGCTCTCGACCCGACCGCTTTTCCAGATTGCGTACTCGGCTGAACGAGAAGAGGGGGAGATCGAGAGAGCGGGAGACGGGGAGATGTTGAGTTTCTCCCGTTCTCCCTTTCTCCCACTCTTCTTCAATGGCAGGCTCGGGAGTCGCACCCGACATGCAGAACTTATGAGGCTCCGCTGGACACTGGTCCGCCTGCGTCGTTGGACTAGGCGCTAGAAGTTAGGCGCTAGGCGCTGGGATCGGACCTAGCGCCCAGCGTATAGCGACTAGCGCCTATCCGAAGTGACCAAGGGGAGACTTGAACTCCCACGCCTTTGATGGCACGACGTTCTGAGCGTCGCGTGTTTCCCAATTACACCACTTGGCCGAATAGAACTCGGAACGTGGAACTCGGAACGTGGAACTCGGAACGTGGAACTCGGAACTCGGAACTCGAAGAACTGACTTCCGTTCGTTCCGAGTTCCGAGTTCCACGTTCCGCGTTCGCAGTTCCGAGTTCGAAAGTGGGTCGTGAAGGAGTTGAACCTCTCGTCATCCGCCTCGCTTATTTAATCGACAGCGGTTTTACAGACCGCCGCGAGGAGCACTACCCTCAGAGTGAAGTGGCGCAGGCGGGGGTCGAACCCGCAGAATCACGAAGGTTTGAGCTTCGCCGCTTTCCCAAAATTGCGTACCGCGCCAATTCGAACTCGGAACTCGGAACGGGGAACTCGGAACTGTTGAGGTTTCCAGTTCCGCGTTCCGAGTTCGCAGTTCCGCGTTGCCAAGCGTCCCCGATGGGATTTGAACCCACGATCTCCTGCGTGACAGGCAGGCGAGCACTCCAGGCTGCTCCACGAGGACGTAAAAAGTTTCCGTAATCAAACATGTCAGTAGCTCAGGTGGGACTCGAACCCACAGCATCCCTGGTTCTAAGCCAAGGTGGTCTGCCCATTGCCTACCGAGCCGCATCAAATCAAACTGCCGCGAGTGCCCAGGGCGAGATTCGAACTCGCACACTCTTGGGTTTAAGCCAAGCCGCTCAACCGATTGGCGTACCCGGGCGCGAACCGTCGAAACCAAGTCGTCCCGGAGGGACTTGAACCCTCGTTGCCTGAATGTGAATCAGGAGTCGTCGCCGCTGGACCACGGGACTTTGAGGAAGTTGTCAGTGACCAGTTGCCGGTTGCCAGGGACCAAAACAGATGCCTCACCCACTGGCAACTGACGACTGACAACTTCTGCGAAGCGGAAGCCGTGGGACTCGAACCCACAAGCGCCCTGTCGGTCGCCGCCTGTTTTCGAGACAGGTTCCTCATCCGGCCGGATGACTTCCGTTTTTCGAATGCGGAATTCGGATTGCGGAATGCGGAATTATTGACGCCATCGCGACAAACTTCATTCCGCATTCTGAATTCTGCATTCCGCATTTCTGCAAAGCCCGGGGAGAAGGAATTGAACCCTCATCTCCCGGTTCAAAGCCGGGCGGCCTGCCATTGACCGATCCCCGATTGGAAGGCGCTAGGCGCCGGATGCTAGGCGCTAGGTTGGAAGCGGCTGCCCTTGCCCCTCTCCTGCTAGCGCCTAGCCGCTAGCGCCCAGCGCCTATTCAGAAGCTGCGGCGGCAGGAATCGAACCTGCGAAGTGACGTTTAACAGACGCCCGCCTGATACCAACACAGGCAACACCGCAATGCGAGGCGCTGGGCGCTAGTTGCTAGGCGCTAGGACGGAGGGAGTTCCATCTAGCGCCTCGGCTCTAGCGCCCAGCGCCTTCCTCAAAGAGCACCTGGCGGGAATTGAACCCGCACATTCGCCGTGGCATAGCGATAGGCTGCCGTTACATCACAGGCGCTCAAAAAAAAACGTGCCGAATTGTCAAAGATCGCTTTCGCGAAACCGTCAAGAGCACCGGGAGGGAGTCGAACCCTCGTTGCCGCATTACGGGTGCGGAGTCGTGGCCTCTGGACCACCAGTGCGTCGTTCGAAGTTAGAAGTAGGAACGATGAACGATGAAGTCAAAGCTTGCTCTCGTTCATCATTCATCCTTCCTCGTTCCTCGTTACTGCCCAGTGGGACCAGAAGGACTTGAACCTTCACTTGCCCGGGTAAGAGCCGGGTGTGCTGCCGCTAACACCTTGATCCCGTCGTTTCGTTCTCGTCGTTACGATCAATCACATTCCCCCCTGACCCCCGGCCCCTCTCCCACAAGGGGAGAGGGGAGAAGATGTGCGCGCGGAATGGGCGCGGAGGGAGTTGAACCCTCGTTTCGTTCTTATAAGGAACGCGCTCTAACCCTTGAGCTACGCGCCGTCTTACGCGGCTTCGCAGTCAGTGAGGTCGAAGGGACTCGAACCCTTACCATTCCGCTTAAAAGGCGGAAGCGCTACCGTTACGCCACGACCTCAAACTCGGTCGATCGCGACGTATCCGTTTCAGAGGTTGCCATGCGTACATGATCTTTCTCCTGCTCCGTGCGTATCCAGTAGTCCGGGATGGACACAGTAAAACCGCTTCGCGTTCGGGAAAAACGCATGAAGCGGAAAAAGGTGGTGCAAGCGTGGTTGCAAATGACTTCGAAACCGCTCCCGGTCTACCCGACGCCGACTTAGCCAAAGTTGTGACCGCTTGGCCCGACATGAGCATCGAGGCACGCGACGCAATCTTGGCGATCGTTAATGAAGAGACGCGCTAGCGTGGTACATGGTTCGGGCAGGGACGCCCGGCCGTCGCCACTTTGTTAACGATTCGGAATCAATCATTCGGTCGGTGATCCACGAACTATTCCCGCCGTTCTGCCGGCGGCATCGTGACCGCGATACGCGATGGAATCCGGGGGTATCCGATATCGACTGAACCCCTCCGCGCAATTCTGGACGCATCCCAGGAGGTCGGTTTGCGCCGTTTTGACCGTGAAGCGGTTCAATCAAACGAAAACGCCCGAAGGTTGGCTTTCCCTCCGGGCGCTGCGTTGTGAAGACGCTCGGTAGGCGGTTGAGGTCCCGCCCACGACGCGGTGACGGCGATGGACTACGCGACTTCGGCCGCTTCTTCGGCCCCGTCGTCGTCGGTGTCGTTGAATGTCCAACTGATCGCATGCGCGGCGCGCTCTTCGTCAGTTGGCACGACCAAGCGAACCAAACTGAAACGCGTCGACTCAGCCTTGCCGTATCCGCCTTTAAGATTGAGGTCTAGTTTTTCGCCGCAGACTTCTTGACTAAGCTCCGCGACCATCAGCCATCGCTGAAAGATAAGTCCGTCCTGATACGCATCGGAAGTCTCGTCGTTTCCCTTAGCCGCGATCGCCATTGCCGCGGCGCGCGTCATTGGTTTTTCGCGGTCCGTGAAATAATACGCACCACAATCACCGTTGCTCGAAAGGTCGAGTAGCGATGTCGGCAATTGTCGCCGATTCTCTTTGAACCAACGGCGCGACGCTTCTTCATGTTCCTTTTTGAGTCGCTTCTCTTCTTCCTCGGGTAGGTCGTTGCAGTAATCCCACTCCGGTCGACCTGCCGGCTCCCAGAGTCCATGCACAACGAGAAAACGCTCATCGCAATCGAGCGGAACAAACTGAACCGGACGAAGCTCGTCAGCTTTTAGCTCGGTCGAGCGATACCGATTCGCGTTGGCAACTGAGGTATAGACATCCTCAGGCGCTAAAAACTTAGTGCCGTCGTCGGCAGTGCAGCGATCTAGTAGGAGTTGAAAATCCGGCTCTGCAAACTTCGGATTCTCACGAACGTCGCGAATTATGACGGTAGTCTTCATGCAGCACCCCCTTTCACTTCGGCCGTAAGCCTGACGGTCGGCATCTTGGCGAACGGGAACGTCACCTTCGTGGGAACCATGACGTAGCCGCCGGTGCCGGATGGCAGCTTGACGAGATCTTCCTCGACGTCGGCCGAATAGGCGTAGGGTGCGCCGTGTTCGTCGAAGCAGACACAGATGAACAAGTCCGTGTCCAGCATGGCGCCGCGGGGTCGCGGCTTGCGAACAACCTTCAATTTCGGTCGACGTGCAGGCTTACGGGCGCGAGACTTCTTAGAACGGGCGGACTGAGAAGAAACAGACATGCGGAAACTCCTTTTCCGCATCGAGCGCAGGGGACAATCAACGTTGAGGATTCAATAGCGAGCGATGCGAAATAAAGCAGCAAGCCCGATAACGCGGGAAAAGGAGGACGTGGAGTCCTCCCGCATACCTTTCTCCCCGCCTTCGCGGATCATAGATCGGATTTGCACGCGCTACCGGGCTTGCTGCACGTTGATTGAAACAACGCATCGAATTGTGCTCCACGCTTAAACTGTCCCCGGTGTTTTCCGGCACCGAGGCAGCGGCGGCAGTATTGCCCCATTGCGAAAGCGAGTCAAGAGAATCGCAATCAGAATTTGTGCGATGAGTGAATTGCTCGGCGCGCTCGACGGCTTCCGTGATTGCATCCTCTGGCGTGGTGTCGCGAGATAGGAAGTAGAGCGCTTCGGCGGTTGAAGATTGCGAAAGGCTTTCGCGATCCCCCTTAGTAAAGGTGGTCGCTATCGCGATCAGGTTGTAGGCGGTGCTTTTTGAAATTCCGCATCGCGATTCTGCCCACGCGCCGAAACTCCGCATTCCGATTCAGCACATCGCGGCGATAGAATCGAAGCTCGACGTCAACGCTCGGCGCTGTTGACGACGCGGCGCACGGCGCAGCACGCGGCCGTAAAAAAATCGTCGACAACCAGGCGGTAGGGGGACCCAAACGGAAACGGATTTTTTGCCCGGCCCCCACCCCCTTCAGCACTCGGCACGTCAGATTTAGACCGACCAAGCACACACCGAACTTTTAGGATCTCACATGGCAGGACGCCCCAAACATCAACAAAAAATCGTCGCCGCTTTCGAAGAACGCGCCCGCAAGCTCTGGCAAGAGTTCGCCGCTGCAATGCCGAGCCAGTATCAGGACGAGAGCAAGCTCAAAGGCCCGACGAGTCGATTATGGCACGCCGCTTACGTCGAGCTTTGCGGAGTAACGACGACGTTCGAATGCTTAAGTGAGGCACTTGATGCGAGAGTGCGCAGCCTTTCGGCCGGTGTATCGGACACCGGAGCGGATGACGGCGACGACGAACCGGCGCCCGTCGAAGGAGCCAGCCATGCATCTTGAAATCATCGCCGATTGCGCCGTCGCTCATTGCACGGCCGAAGAGTACGACGCGTTCTTAGCGAGCTTCACTCTAGCGCCGCCGATCGAACACCTCCGCGGCGATTTCGTGTCACGGCGCTGGACATGGGACTTCAAGCGGGACCGCCGCTGCGAGGATCTATTTCGCGAGGTCGATGCGCCACCGCACGTCACGAGTTTGAGGTACGTCGAAGAGGCGTACGTCGCCGACATGTGGCGGCATTTGCGGCGTGATCGAGTCGAGCAAAACTAGGAATTCACGAATCATGGATGTGAACACTAACAGCGAATCAATCGGACTATTCAGGCTTCATTGGGTACACGTCGCGGATCGTCACGCCGCCGTCGCTAACCCCGATAACGGCGTAGCTTCCGTCGGGCCGGCCGGCCGCAAGCCTATCCGCGATTGCCGGGTAGTCCGTACCTACGACCTCGACTATTCCAACCAGCGGCATACTGACGCAGACGATTGCGGACCTGTCGTTACCGATGCAAGGAGCTAGTTGTTTTTCGATTTCTGCATCCGGCATGCGCCCAAGTCGCGCAATATCCCTCGCAATTGGGTCGGTGAGGTCAAGAACTAACACCACCTGCTCCGTCGGATCGCCGTTGACCGCCGTTTTGTGCGCTGCGTCAATCTTCGCGGCGTACCCTTCAAGCATCATGTGGCGCAGATCACGTCCATAGTCCATCGCTATTTGGTCCTTTGTTCGCAGGCCGCGCCGTTCGATTCCCCAACCGGCGGCGCGGCCTTTTTCGTCGGCAAATTCTACTACCGGGCCGCGACAGTCGCGAATAGTTCGTCGTGTGAATTTAACTTGGCCGATACCCGCGAATCGTCGAGATCCAACTGCCCTGATCGCTCGCTACGGTCGAGATGTTTTGAGCGGCGTCAATCAGAGAGCCGAAAGGAATGAAGTTCAGGCAGATCGAAGCTACGGCTCGACCCGGACTGGCTACCCGTGCTTGCAATTCAGCGAGCAATTCCAGCGTGAACTCTCGCTTCAGCCATTCATCTACCTCGACTTTGTCGGCTGCGTCGGCGAGCACTTGAACGACACGGCTTGAAACCCTTTCGACCATTCGCCGAAATGATTCGCCGACCTCCGACTCGCGAAATTCACAAAGCGCGTCCCAAGGGAGTTGGGAAAAGTCAGGCAGATTGAGGTCAATCCAATGGCCCGGCGTTGCTTTAGCTCTAAGACCGGAATTGCATGCTCGTCGACCGACAGCGGCATCCCTAGATGTCGCGCAATGATGGAGTCTCGATAGAGGCCCTTTAGCACGTGATCTCGGAGGTATCTGTTTTCCGGTAGGACGGCGCAAAGAGACTTGTCAAATGAGTCGTTCCAAACACGGGAGTTGATCTCGCTTTCGAGGATGCCATCGACGTCAATGGTGGACCATCTGATAAACGTTGCGTCAGTAAGCCCGGCATCGTGGACAATCGGCAAGAAGTCAACTTCGTAAGTTGCTTGCGCCACACCTTGAAGTGCCACATGCTCTACGGCGGGAGTTTCCCCGAATCTAATGCTGAAAGGAGTTCCCGGTTCGTAGTACGTGATTTTCGTCCGATCATCCGGGAAGGTGTTACCGGGATACTGCATATGGGCGCCGGTGCCACTTTCCAAAACCGTCAAACGAACGCGCCCGTTCTCGAAAATGATTTGGTCGTAAAGAATTAGGTAGGACTTGATCTGACGTTCAAGCCGTTGACGACAGTTCTCGTCACCGAACCAAGCCGCGTTCGACCTGAGCGGCATGTAGATCTGAGTTTTTGTATCCGGCATCTCTGGCATAACCGAAGCCAACCTTCGTTCGAGGTGTTCAAAGCCTGTCGGCTTGGGCATCGGTCATCCCGAGGCGACTAGCAAATGTTGATTTTAGTACGACGAGAATTACCGTAGCTGCGAGCATCGCGATGGACGGGGTTGCGCATGAGCGGCAGTCTATTAACTACGGCGCGACGGCTCGTCGCCATGCTCGCCGAAAATGTCTCTGGTGTATGCCCTAACTTCCTCGCCGGGAGGTCCGCCGTTGGTTGATAGCGCAAATTCGCAGTGCGGACAGATGTACCAGCCGTGCACGGAGATCATAGCAACCATCCGTTCCGACGCCTCGCACCGAACGCAATACGGACCGCTCCGGGTTTCGCCATCGACACGAAAGAGCATGTTGTTTTCAAGACGAAGTTGCCCGCGAATCGTTCTCAGTTGCTTTAGATCCTTTACCTCGGCGGCAAGCTCCCGATTTTTGTCGACAAGCTCTGCCACGTCGGTTTTTACGTTTGCAAGTTCCATTGTCAGTTCGGCAATAAGCAGCTTCGCTTCCGCATCCTTCACGAACGTCGCAATCTCAAAAAGTCTCTTGGTAATTGAAACGGCGGTTCCGATTGCGTTTCCGACGTCGACCATCGTGAGACTCCGAGAAGAACCTTTGCGTCTTGGAGTAGGCAGTCTAACGCCATCGCAACTCGAAATCGAATCGCTGGCGCTGCGCGTGGCGCGCGTCGATTGGTCGCCGAGTATCAACGGACCTTAGAAGCTACCGCCCCGCAGATCGACGATAATGCGCTGGACTCAAAATCCAGGGGGCATTGCGGGGCAATGGGCTATGTTCGATTTCAGGAAGGAAGAGCCGGTCTTGCTGGCCGACGTTGCAAAGCGGTTTAAGGTGTCGCGTCGCACCGTCGACAAGTGGATTGCTCGCGGCTTGGAGGTATTCCAGGTGCTTGGCGAAGGAGCGATCTACACGACTTGGGAAGCTGTCACTCGGGCTGCCACGGACGCAGCGCCCAATCGAGAGGCGATTTCTCGGAATCGGGGATTGGCAAAGCAAATAGCGGCAGAAGTTGCCGCCTACGCGGCGCGCCCGTAGTTCTCACAAACCGACAGTCGCGGAACGCGTAACCAATAATAAATTTTGCGGGGGGCCCCCAAGTGGGAGAACGCAAGCTTCTTTGGCAAACCTACTCGACGGGCACATGCTGAGAATGGACAACAGCGGAAGGTAAAAATGTCGAAGGCGGTCTCCGTCCATGCCGAGTGTTGTCGTCGTCGAACGCTTTCTTGATGCCGTCCAAGAGCACCTAGCGGCTAAAAGTGCTGCGCGTGGCAGCGACCTGTCCGCCCTCATCGAAGCAATAAGGGTGGCGCTACGGACAACCGTGCGTGCCGAGCCGCAAAGACATTCGGAGGGCTTCAGCTACCCAAAAGGCATCTTCCACGAAACAATCCTTGACGTCGAAGCCGTGATGGAAAAATTCGATGTCTCGCGGGCGACGGTGAAGAAATGGTTCAAGCAGGGGCTAGAGGGCTTTCGCCTGAATCGCTTGCTATACACGTCGCTCGAAGCGATCGAACGGTTCTCGGCGCCGGTTGAAAGGGAACCGTTCGTGGTGCCGACTGTTCATCAGCCGCGTCAACTTGGTCCGCATCTGGAATTACAAGCCGCCGTTGCGAAATGGGAGGCAGTTGTAAAACAGAATTGGGGGCCGCATGCTGAAAAGCGCGCGGCACATGCTGAATTTGCCAAGTTCCTGAAGACAATGAAGATTCGTGGTCCGACGGATGCTGAGCAGAAGACGCTTTATGAAATTTTCCTGAGCGGCTACAGCCTAAGTCCCACCAATCCAAGCACACGAGGACGGATTTATTAGGAAATGGGCGGTCTGCTAATCCCGGCCCGTTCCGATTCGACCCTAAATCCGTCCGTGCGCAACGGGCGTCACGCGACACGCGAGGCGATTATTGAAACGGCGGGCGACGCGGATAGCATGGCGGACATGGAAAACGACTCACGATTGCGCCGCTGGGGCCAGTATTGGGTGATAATCGTCGCTTACCTCTGGGTCTTGGTCCTGATCTACATCCCCAAGGCCGCGTTCGAGGAGTTCCACTACGATCGCACGCTCGCCTTTCAGGCTTGGATGCGATGGTGGTTTCAGAGCATCAGCTATGCCGTTACGGCGGCGATCCCGGGCGCAGCGATGATTTTGCTTTCCCTGCGGCGCGACGAGAGCGGTCCAAAGTCCGGCTAGTCGTTTCACTGCCTTCGTCGGTACAGTGATTTCCATCGGGCGCTAGATCGACTGTTGCAACGTCGGTCGGGCTTCATGCGACCCAGCGACGCTGACGCGTTCTCCCCTGTTCGCGCCGTCGCCAGGGTCGGCCCGTTAATTACAGGGGATCTCAAATGGCTTCAGCTACCGGCACGGACTCGCCGTTTCTAAAGGCGATTGCCCATCGCGTCTACAAGCTCACTCGATCGTCAATGCCCGCGATTCGTAATGGAGTTGTCGCTTGGCTTGCAGAATTCCACAAACAAATGGACGAGCGATCTAAATGGCTGGCAACCGCGCCCGACGCAACGGAAATCGACGATGACTTGAACGCCTACGGCCCAAAAGAACCACGGCGGCTTTATCCGCTTCCGTTTCCAGACGGCCGCGAACCGTCAATCAACGAGAAGATTGCGGCGCTTGCGGCAATTTATGATGTCATCGAAAAGGGCGAGAAGGTTTGTCCGATCGACGCCGATCGCGAATGGGTTCCATTTTGGGCGCTCCGCTCGCAGATTGATTTTTTGACGCCTGCCGATTCGAACAGATTGATGCTTTGGTGCGATGAGTCGGAGAAACATGTCGCAGGGTGGTGCCCCGCTGGCTCGCCAGCAATGGCGCGCGCTACATGGCAGGAGGTTGCACACAAGCTTGAGCGCCTGCGAGAACAAGGCGAACCCTGTATGACGCGCGACAAACATGCGGCCTTATTCAGTTGCTCCGTTGCAACCGTCGATAGAGCGATCGCCAAAACGCCGTCGTTGCATCAATGGGCTGGCTACAAGCGGCCCGCCATTCCTAAAGCACAGACGTTGACGGACGTCGTAACGGACTCGGTGCCCCAGTGTCGCGAGTCAGGCCCGTCTAATCTGATCGAGGAGGCAGACATAGATCGCACTATGCGGCAGCTTATGGAACAGGCAGCCCCCGAGCATCGCGCCGCACTTAATAAGATGAGCGACGAGGAACGCCGGCGCGTCGCCGCTTTCGCTATCGAAAACCATGACGTCATCCTTGACGACGATGACCGTGGCAACCGCATCCTAGGGCGTCGGCCGTAACGTTCGCGGCTCATTCGCGAATGCCGTTTCTTATCTGAGGCCGCTTTTTACGACGGTTTGTTCGTTTCGTGCGAATATTCGCCTTCCTACGTTGGGCAACGTGGTGCCCACGAAAGGAGGCGATTGTGATAAGTGAAGAAACTCCGCAATTGCGGACGCCGGGCCGGATCGCAGAAGAAGTGGGACAACCGCTTCACCGCGTTCAACACATCCTTCGAACGAGGGGTCACATTAAGCCGGTTGCCCGTGCTGGCGTATTGCGTCTATACGACCAGTCCGCGGTTTGCTTGGTGCGCGATGAACTCGAACGCGCCGACTTGCGGCGACATCGGGGGGCGACCGATGCAAACTAGCGCCATTCAGCCCCTTGCCGTCACGATTCCGGATGCAGCCCGCATTTCCGCGACAAGTTGCTCCACGATCAGACGCCTAATCGACAGCGGCGACCTAAAGGCCGCGCGTCTTGGCACGGCCGTACGGGTTCGCCTTATTGATCTAGATGACTATCTCGCTCGTGCCGCCAAATCGGACATTGCTGGCGTCAGAGCTGCGGAGGTGGTGTCGTGAGCGAATCAGACGAAGAACGATTCCACCGCATCGTCCGCGAATACCGTGAACGTAATCCGGAACCGCCATTGCCGCCGACGATCGGCCAAGTGCTGAAAGAGTTAATGCCCACTCTGCTGAACACCGCAGACAACGACGGCAACTCGCAGGAGCGCGTAGCGTAATGTCCGAGCTCGTCGAAATCATTGACGACGATAACGGCGAGCCGGCAGAGGGCTATGTCTGTTCGCATCGAAAGGCGCGGCGATCAGAGGTATTCGTAAACCCGCTGACGTGGAAGGCCTTTTGCTGGGCGCTTTGGGAAGCGTCCTACACCCGTCGCTTCGTCAGTGTCCGTGCCGGTTCGGGCGTGAAGTCTGTCGAACTACTCCCGGGCCAGTTCGTGTACGGTCGACACCGCGCTGCAAAAGAATGTCACATGCCCGAATCGACCATGCGAAACCAAATGGCGAAACTCGTGGAATTGGGGTGCATCAAAATCACACCGGACAGCACGCATTCCATCGTAACTATTTGCAACTGGAACACTTATCAACCGACGCTCGGCAAAGTTGGACAGCCAGAGGACAGGTCAGGACAGCGTGAGGACAGCGACAGGACACTCTTAAAGAAGGGTAATAAGGTAAAGAAGGATCAATCTCTTGCTCGGCCCGACGGCTTCGCGGATTGGTGGCAAGTCTACCCGCGCAAGGTCGGAAAGCGAAAAGCCGTCGACACGTACGCAGCGGCGATCAAGCGAATTCAAGCCGAGTATTCCATCGACGTCAACGCGGCGGTCGCGAAGTTGCTCGCCACCACGACGACGTACGCCGAGGCCGTGAAAAGCACCGAGGCGAAATTTATTCCCTACCCCGCGTCATGGTTGAACGCAGGACGATACGACGACGATCCAAACGAATGGAAGTCCCAAAACAATGGACAGCGAAACGGAAACCACGATGGAAACAATTCTGCGGTTCGCCCGAGGACAGGACGCTACGACAGCGACGACCTCAACATCATTACAACGGCTTCCGCTTTGCCCCGAGAACAGGCGATTGTTGCCGGCGGTTAATCGAACTTTGCATAGCGTCGAACCATCACTCCTCGAAACGCTGAATGGCTTGGCCCTTGGCGCTCTGCCCTGGCCGTTGCTTTTGTTCGGCCCCTCCGGCACCGGCAAGACATCAGCGGCCCTGGCACTTTGCGACATCGTCGAGACGGCGGCGTATTGGAACATCGAGGATCTTGCTGGCTTCGTCCTCAATCGGGATGCCGCGGAAGTCGACGGCGAATTCAATCGGCTTCGCGACAAGGATCTGATCGTGGTTGATGAACTTGGTTGCCGCCAAAAGGTCGGCGACTTGCACTACACGGTAATGAAGCGCCTTGCCGACCTTCGTGAACAGCATGCCGGGCGCGCCGCGATCTGGATCACCAACTTACAGCCCAAGCAGCTACTCGATCTTTACGACGAAAGAATCTACAGCCGCATCACCTGCGGTACCCTCTTAGAACTGGCCGGCGCCGACCGGCGGAAGGTGCGAGCATGATTGCCGAAGTCGATACTTTTGAATGCGAAGTGCTGAAGGCGGACAAGATCAATCGCCGCACCGTCATTTTCAAAAAAGACGGCGTCGAACTCGATCGGCACCAGTTCGACGTTAACGACGGCGACAAGCGGAAGGCGTTCGCTGAAGCGGTTCGCGAAAAACTATACCCGTCGCGATTGCCGACCGCACGCGAGCAACCGCACTGGAACGCGAGGGACGGCATTCCTTACGAGCACACGGAAGAAGCTCGTATTGCCGAGCTAATCCTTGCCAAGTTCAAAGCCGTCGAAGCGGCAGAAAAACAAGAGGCCGAAGAAGCGAGCCGAATTTCGCCGTCGCAAAAAGCAGTCAACACACTTATTGACCACGCGATGCCGTATAGCGACGAAGCTGAACGAGGGGTTCTCGGCTCCACAATTTTGCAGCCAGACGTCTTAGATGACATCGCCTTAACTACTCGCGCCGAAGACTTTTACAATCCGGCGCACCGCAAACTATTCGCGCACATGATGGCGATGCGCAGCGAAGGCACTCCGCTCGACACAACATTATTGGTCGACCGCTTGAGAGACGCTGGCGACTTGGAATTCGTCGGCGGCACGTCGTTCATTGCCGAACTGGCACTTGAAGTTCCGACGGTGAGTAACGCCGTATATTACTCGAAGATCGTTACCGCCAAGTCGAAGGCGCGGGCATTCATTCAAGCCAGCATGAGCCTACTGCGAGACGCCTACGCCGGTGCATCGCCGGAAGAGTTGCTATCTCGCGTCGACGCGCAACTGCAATCACTCGACGGACCGCGAGCCGATGGCGTGATAATGCTCGGCCCGGCGACTTCGGCGCGCTTGGATGAACTTAACCGACGATTACGTGGCGAACCGACCAAAGGTGTGACGACGGGGTTGCATGACGTAGATGGTTTCATCGGTCGTATGGGGCCCGGCGAGATGATTGTCGTCGGCGCCCGGCCGAGCATGGGTAAGACGGCATTCGGCGCCGGCGTCGCGATGAGCGCCGCCGAGCAATCCGATGATGCGGTTTTATTCTTTTCGATGGAGATGAGCCGCGGGGAACTGGTCGACCGCATTTTGTCGGGACGTTCCGGCGTAAACGGAAAGCGCATCCGCGACGCTCGCTTATCCGATGATGAGCGCCGGGATATCGTCGATGCGCAATGCAGTCTCGACCAAGTGAAGCTGGCGATTGACGACTGCCCGCGACGAACCGTTGCAGACATCGCCGCACAGACGCGCCGCGTGCAACGGCAAACGCCCCTTTCTCTGGTCGTCATCGATTACATCGGGCTAATCGAAGCAGAGAACGGTCGCGACCCGCGGCAAGAGCAGGTCGCCAAGATTGCTCGTCGGCTCAAGCTGATGGCGAAGGAACTTGCCGTTCCCGTCCTCGTGCTAGCTCAACTCAATCGCGAAGTCGAGAAGGGTAATGAACATAGGCCGAAGCTCAGCCACCTCCGCGAATCGGGTGCTATCGAACAAGATGCTGACGTAGTCCTTCTCTTGCATCGCCCCGAGGCATATCAAGCGGACGCCGACAACCGTGGCAAAGCGGAAATCTTCGTCGCCAAGAACCGTCGCGGCCCGACCGGTATGGCCACCGTCATTTGGAAAGCGGAGACCGCTCAATTCTTGAACGCTGCCCGCGGCGAGGAATGGAAATACTAGCCATGACCGACGAACCCAAAACCCTCGACCAGCGCCGTCGCGAAGCCGCCCTTCGGCTCGCCAGCTTGACCGAGAAACTCGAAGCCGCGGCCCAGCAGGTCGACGTCGCGCTCGAAGCGATGCTCGCCGAGAGATATTTGTTCCCTTTATGGGAAAGCGTCACCGCCGCGCAAGCCTTGACCCTACTCCGGGACGCCGTCGCTCGGTGCCCGCGCGTTGCCGCCAGTCTGTTAGCCATCACCAACCAGCCCGCCGACAAGGATTCACCGAAGCTATGAACCGACGCTCCCGCGGCAAAGGCCCGACCGCCGCCGAACGACGCCGCTCGCTCGACTCGTTCGTGTTGACTGATGCCGACCAACCGCCGACTCCCGACTCTATGCAGCCGATCGCCCAACAACGCGAGCGCGTTATCAACGAAGCGTTGCAAAACATCCTCGACCGTCGCCACGTGAACAGCGGCATCCTTCGCGCCATCACCGCGCAAGGACTCGTCTTGGCGGCCGGCGACGGCACGCACACACTCAGCGTCTCAGGACTACAAAGACTTTCTGATTCCCAATTCACCGGCGGCGAAAGCCGTGCGCACCCCCCGGCGTCGGCAACCTAACCGGCGTCGGGGTTTTTAATTCACCACAACTGCAAAGGAATGCAAATGGGTTACGACGTTCGACACGCAGTCGATCCGATTATTCTCGGCAAAGCCGCAGAAGCAACGGGCGCAGCGGGCACAATTCACGACGACACTGTACGTAGTTTGGAAGCGCAGCAACGTGCAGGCATGCAAGCCGCCGGCATCGCTGCGAATCAAGCTAACCTCGCGACGCAACTCGCCGCGCAGAATCTGCGGTACGGCTACGACAAGCAGTTCGAAGCGCAGACCAATGCAAACGCGCTTACCGCAGAAGACGCGTGGCGCAAGCGGGCTCTCGAATTCAATGCCCAGCAACAGCGCGAACACGACGCCGCCGTTGCTGAAATGAACGAGCGCGACAACCGCGCCAAGTTCGTGCAGCAAGGCTTAAAAGACGGCAAGCTCTACTTCGATCCGAAGTCGAATGAGCGGCTAAGCACTCTCCAAGCCCAACGCGCCGAAGTAGCCCGCGACCCGAGCATCGCGCCAGACGTAAAGCAAAAGATGCTTCAACAGTACGACGAAGAATTTAATTCGATCTACTCAACGCCGAGCGTTCGCCATCAGCCGCAGCAGGCGTTTCACGAAACCGTGGAAGCCGGATCGGCATTCCTCGACAGCGAAACGGGCAAGCCAGCGCCGATAGGCAGCCGTCCGCTAAAGAAGGGCGATTACCTAATTCAACCATCGCGGGACGGTTTTCGGTATGTCCCCTTCGATGACGGCAGCAGCACGACGCCGGAAAAGCCGAAAACGCTGAATGAGTATCGTGGTTCGCCTGCGCAGCAGCAGCGCAACGTGGACGACGCTCTCCGCCGCATTCAAGAATCGTACGACGCGGAACGAAAGCACGCCGTCGACTTCGCCGATGGCGAATTCAAAATCGCCCAGGCGGAGTTGAATGACTTGCGAACCGACCGCAGCGCCAAGCCGGAAACTGTCGCAGCAGCGCGGCAACGGTTTGCCGATGCCACGACGGCGCTTCGTGACGCCCAACGTACGCCGCCGAAGAAGGCGAGCTACGCCGACGCACTGCGATTGATCGGGGATGATGAAACCGCTCTTCGCGGTGAAGTTCCGCCGACAGGAATGGACATCCTGCGCGGCGTCGGTCGGGCACTCGGACGCATGGGGCAAGGCGCGGACGCTCAACCGCAGGCCGCTCAACCGCAGCAAGGCGGTCGCGGTGATATGACGATGGATATTCGCATCGGTCCTGACGGCATTAAACGAGATAGCCAAGGCAATCCGCTCGGCAACGTAGAGCAAATACCAATTCATCGTCCCGGTGATGCTGTTGAGCTGGAACTATTGCGCGGTAATGGCGGCGCATCGCAGCAGAGCCAAGTTAAAGAGCGTTTGTCGCAGTACCGGCAGAAGTACGGCAATAACGTTCAATCATGGCCTGCCGAAGCGCAGGCCGAATTTGATTCACTGACGGGAGGTCTCTAATGGAAACTGACTTTGACGCGTGGGTTCGTGACCAAGCAAATAGGCGCCGCGCACAACCGAGCGGCGGAGTTGCAACGGCGGAACTCGATGACTGGATTGCAAAGCAAAAGGCAACTCGCTCCGGGCAGCGTCCCGCAATAAATGACCCCGACTTCTCGCGCCAATTGAACGCCGAAGCCGGGCTCACGACCAATCCCGGTGGGGTTCTGTCGTCCGACGAGATTCTCGGCGCACCCGATCCGTCCACCCTGGGTCGCCCTGTACGTGTTGCGCAGCCGTCGCTAACCGATCACGTTGGCATTGCGCGACGCGAACTGGCTAACATTCGCGAGCAGCACGGCGACTCGCCAGAGAGTTGGCCTGCCGATCGGCAGGAGTGGTTGGGCCACCATACGAAACTGTTGCAAGACAATCCGTCTATTGATGCGAAGAACTTTGAGACGGGGTTCCTGGCTGAAAAGGCGCATCCGTTTTTGGAAGCCAAGCGACCGGTTGGCGAGCGGATTGAGGAATTTGCGCGAAGTCGGGCCAAGTCGTCTGCGTTTGATGTCCGCGCACTCTCGGAAGGCGATCCGCTTGACGAGGCCCTGGCGGAGTTCAAGCAGAAGTTCCCCGGTGAAACGCTTCCTAGAGAGAAGTTGGAAAAACTTCGCAACTACTACCGCTTGGCAGCGCAACTGCACGGCGAAGAAAAAGGCCCGCGCAAGGATTGGTCAACGGAGCTTGGTCTTGATCCGGCGAAGGTGCTGGAGATTGCCAAGTCGATTCCTCGCCCGACTTCACTGGATGATCCCAACATTGGCGAGCGAGAGTTGTTTGCGTCTATTTTGAAGGAATACGCGGACGACACAAAGAAGCGGCGAGCCGAGGCGTCCTTCGTGGACAAGGCGAACACGCGGCTCTACCGCGGCGTAAATGAAATCGTTGATATTCCCGGCGGCGTTAAGTCGTTGGTGTCGCCGGATCACGACAGAAGCTACGCCGTTCAGTTGCGCGACATTGTTCGCGGTGGAGATCCGGCTACTTCGGATAGTTTCGTCGAGGGCGGTGCGCTGGGCGCCGTGGGAATGGTGCCGTCGCTTGGCGCGAGTGCAGTGACCGGTGGCACGGCGGGAATGGCTGCAAGGGGCCTGGGTGGGACTGCAAAAGTTGCCGAAGCGGCAACAAAGGTCGGATCAACGGCTTACTGGTGGTCAAGGACTGCGCCGGGTCTATCGGACAATCTGAAGCAAAACGGTGTGGATGGCCCAACCGCCAGAATCGTTGGCTCGTTGGCTGCTATTCCAATTGCGGCGATTGAGAATTTGCAGACCGAGCAACTCGCGGAACCGCTGAAGCGGCAGATTGTCGCGAACGTTCAGAATCAGATGGAGGAGTATGCCGGACGATTAGTGAAAACCTATGGCAAGGAGCTTGGCGAGGAGGCGTTGCAGGGAGTGATGGAGTTCGGAGCCAAGGTTGTGGCGTCCGAATTGTCGAGCGCAAAGCCGCACTTTGATTGGTCGAATGAGGTTGGGCAATTCGTTGACGAAATGAAGTCTGCGGCCATTAGCCTGCCATTCCTCATGGCGCCCGGTGCCCTCGGTGGCGCGTACCGGGTTCAATCAGAACAAGCTCAGAAACCCTCCCCTCAAATCGAGTCCTCGCAATCGAGTTCGGCCCCTGCGGAAGAAGTTCCGTACGCTCCCCAAGTCGCTGGCACTCCAAGCGCCCCCGCTAGGGAGCAAGACCCCGCCACGGAGTCTACCGGCGTTCCGTTCGTATTTACGCGGGCCATGAAGCAATCGCTACGGGATATGGGTTATGGCGATGAGGACATTCGCCATCTAAACCCGCAGCAGGCACACGACCTTATCAACAGCGGCAAGGTCAAAGAATCGGTAGCGCAACCGCCCGCCGCACCCACATGGCGTGAAGTCAAGGATTCGAAAGAGTCGCTTGCCGCTTGGATGCGCGCGAATCCTGACGCCGCGGAAGCCGTCGCAAAGGTCCAGGGTCCGCCGAGTCGGATCGCGATGGCAGACGCCGGGCTCGACGTCGAAGGCTCGACCCTCAAAGAGCGCCGCCGGATCGTAGGCAACGTGCGCCGTGAACTTCCGACGCTAAGAAAAGAGCTTGCCTCGCGTGAGCAGCAAATCGAAGCCTCTCGCGTGAGTAGCAATTCAGAAGTCGGAACGCGTAGCAACGCATTAGACGAGCGCGGCGTTCCGATGACCTCCGAGTCGTCCGAGGTTGTCGGAACGCGTGTAGCGACGCGTGGCGAGTCCGAGCCGGCGCCCGAAGTCACTCAACCAACGGAAAAGGTCGAGCCTCCGAGACGCGTCTCTCGCGTGAGCGTGGAAAACGCGTTTCCAAATCAGCAACTTGAAGACCTCCCCGACGGTCAAGGTTGGCGGGTCAATTTGGTGAATGGCCGCTCATTCACCGTTCAACCGGTCGACGACTTTGGCGCGGTCGATCGACAAGCGGCGGAGCGCTCGGTCGGTCGTGCACTCACCGACGACGAGTTTGCCAACTTCAAGCCGCGTGGCTCGTGGCAGGTTTCGCTCCCCGACGGGCAGAAAATCAACGGCGTCGGCCTGATGCGGCTTGTTAATGGCCGTGCGGACGATGCCACCGTGCGGCATGAGGCGCTACACGTCGCCCGATCGCTTGGCTTATTTAACGATTCCGAGTGGCGAGCGTTAGCCGACAAGCACGCAAAAGATGCCGAAACGGATGGCGCGGCCGAGGAACGCATCGCCCGCAGCTACGAGGCTTGGACCGGGCCCGACGGCCTATGGGAACGGGTCAAGCGTTTCCTCAATGACGTGTTGTCCCGTCTAGGCATCGCTAGTCCGACGGCTGACACGGCTCTAAGTCGGATCGCCAGCGGCGAAGTCTTTGGACGACCGGCGAAAGTCGAATCTCGCCCCCAGGCCGCGGAGCGCCTTGCCGGCGGCGTGCGATACCAAGCCGAACCGATGGCCCCGGTTTATTACGACAACATCCTGCACAGTCTCGACACCTGGCAGGCGAAGGGAGCTCCCGCGCAACTCCGCGCTCATCTGGCAAAGACCAAGGGCACAGCCGACCAGATGAAATGGATCGGGCTCGATGATTGGCTCGCCGACAAGCCCAGCGTCACGAAGGCCGACGTCGAAGCGTTCGTTAATTCGAATCGGCTCGAAGTGCGCGAAGTCATCAAGCAGCAGAAGCCGCGCATCTTCGGCAAGGCGGACGCGATTGAATACTTGAAGTCGCAAGGTATCGCCGATCCAGAAGCCGAATACGGCTACAAGAACGACGACGACTACACCGCGTTAGCGAATCAGATGGGGCGCGATAACAATCCGCGGTTCGGGCAGTACCAAGTCCCCGGCGGCGAGAACTACCGCGAGTTGTTGATTACGCTGCCGAGTGGAACAAGCAAGGACACTGAAGACGCGCGGGACGCTTGGCGTATAGCCCGTAACACCCTTGGGGATGCCGAGGATTCAGGACTAGCCGATTCTGAACTTGCAAGATTTCGGGAATCGGTCGAATCCGCAAAAGCGAATTACTACAAGGCCGAGAAAGCCGAGAGGGAGGCGTTTAAGTCGACACACTTCGACGAGCCGAACGTGCTTGCGCATGTCCGATTCAACGAACGAACGGACGCCGAAGGCAAACGCGTGTTGTTCCTCGAAGAGGTTCAATCCGATTGGCACCAGCACGGCCGCAAGCAGGGTTACAAATCAAAGACGCCGACCGAATTGCCGCCGGGCATCGTCGCCGCGCAGGGCTCAAACGGTCGTTGGTATCTCGGCGATTCAGAGCGGCACGCACGCAACGCCGAACATACTGGCAACGGGTTTGCCACGAGGGAGCAAGCCATTGTTGCAGCGCACGATCCGCAGGGGGACAAGGTTCCCGACGCTCCGTTCAAACAAACGTGGCCCGCGCTGGTGATGCGTCGGATGGTTCGCTACGCCTCCGAGCATGGCTTCGACCGAATCGCTTGGACGACCGGCGACCAGCAAGCGGAACGATATGACTTAGCCAAGCAGGTCAATGCGATTACGTTTGCGAGACACAAAAACGGGACTTACGAGTTGTCGGCAGGACTTCCCGGCGGCGGCTCGGCCGTGCTTGCGGACCGCCTGTCGAGTGAACGACTGGACGAATTTGTTGGCAAGGACTTGGCCGCCAAGATTCGCAATGAGCAAAAGAATATCGCCACCTATAGCGGCTTGGATTTGAAAGTCGGCGGCGACGGCATGAAAGGCTTCTACGACAAGCTATTGCCCGCCGAGGTCAACAAGTTCGCGAAACGCTGGGGCGCGAAGGTCAGTACCACGACGATCGGCCGCGAAGTCCGCAACGAGATGGACCTGTCGTCGCTCGGCGCCGAGAAGCTCGCCGATGATTCCACTCGCTTCGCCGAACAAGGGACCGTGCATTCTCTGGACATCACGCCCGAGATGAAAAAATCCGTGCTTTCGGAAGGCGTGCCGCTTTATGCCGGTGACGTCGAGCAGGACCGCCAGCCCGTCGAATCTCTTTACTCAAAGTCTCGGCGCGGTACGAACCCGACGCTCCGCTCATGGCTGAAGTTTGCGTTCACGTCGCGCGGCGATCTCCCGCCCGAGGCGTTCACCGGCAAAGAGCAGGTGTCGCAGTACGTTGCTTCGCATGAAGAAGCGATGCGACAGGCGATGCGCGATTTCAAACGTGCGGCAACCAAGGCGTACGGCTCTCCCGAACTCGGCGACGCTCAACTCGCGGCGCTAAACGAGGCCGTGCGCGGCGGCGACCTCGAAGCGATCCCGCAATTGATGCGCGATCCGGTCCGACGCATGCGCGACCACGTCGACCATCTGTCGAAGAAGCTCATCGAATCGGGCGCCACGACCGACTCGTTGGCGTTGACCATTGAAAGCAATCTTGGCACGTACCTAACGCGGACGTATCGCGTGTTCTCCGATCCGAAATGGGCCGAGAAGGTTCCGGCCGAAGTGCGGAACAAGTTCAAAGCGTGGCTCACTGCCGAGAATCCCGACCTCTCGCCGCAGCAGATCGACCAACAAACGAACGAGTTGCTCTACAGCGGGAAGGCCGCGGAATCGCCGATCTCGATTCTCAACCGCTCGAAGCTCGGCGCGAAGATCTTGGACGTGATGAAGGAACGCAAGAACGTTCCGCCGGAACTTCGCGAACTATGGGGCGAAGAAACGGACCCGATGATTTCGTACGCCGCGAGCATCTCTAAAATGGCGAGGCTCATCGCAAATCAGAAGTTCCTCACGGAGATGCGCGACGCCGGGCTCGGTCGTTGGTTGTGGTCGGCATCGGATCGCGACATCGACCCGCAGGCTTCCGCCGTCATCGCGGCCGAGGGTAGCTCGGTCATGTCGCCGCTAAACGGCCTGCGCACGTTCCCTGAAATCAAGAAGGCATTTGAGACGGAGTTCGAACACAAGCACATTAGTCCGCTTTTCCGTTATTACCTTCGAATCAATGGCGCAATCAAAGCAGCGAAGACAGTCGGCTCAGTCATTACGCAGATTCGAAACTTCAGCGGCAACATCGCGTTTCAAGTCGCTAACGGCAATTACCGCGTGAACAAACTCGGCGAGGCGTTCAAGGGAAGCATTCCCAAACTTGAAGACTTCGGCTTTAAGACTTCGGACGAGTGGCGCGACTTCCATCGCAAGCTGATCGGACTCGGCGTCCTCGACGAAAACATCGCTTACGGCGAACTTCACGACCTGTTGAAGGATGCGGCTGGCGACACGTTTTGGACGCGATCGGATAACACGCTCATCAAGTTGGCTCGCGCGGGTCTAAAGAACGTCGGCGACCTGTACCAGACCGAAGACAATTTTTGGAAAATCTACGCTTGGGCGAATGAACGGGCGAAGTATGCCAAGGCGTTCCCTGAGTGGAGCGACAACGTCCTCGATCGTCGCGCCGCCGAGATCGTACGCAACACGATGCCGACCTATTCGCGAATCCCGAAAGGCGTCCAGGCGTTCCGACGATTGCCCGTCGGCAACTTCGTGTCGTGGCCGGCGGAAGTGATTCGCACGACACTCAAGACCTTGGAACTCGCCAAGACGGAGTTGCGAGATCACCGCACGCGTGCCATCGGCGCTCAACGACTCGTCGGCATCCTGTCTATGGCGGCGCTACCCAAGGCTTTGACGTCGTTCTTTGCGTTGCTCTACGGCATCACGCCGGAAGAGGATGAAGATCGCCGCCGCTTCGTCCCGCCGTGGTCCCGACAAAGCGACCTGTTGTGGCTCAACGACGGCGCGTACGTCGACATGGCGTACTCCGACCCGCATTCGTACATTCGCAAGCCCCTCTATGCCATGCTCCGCAGCGACGATCCGGTTGCGGGCGTCGCTGGTGCCATCGGTGAATTAGCTTCGCCGTTCGTCAGCGAGCAATTCCTCCTCGAAAAGATTTCCGACGTCACGCTCCGCGGCGGCAAGACAAACGACGGCCGCGAGGTATTCAATCCGGCCGATTCCGACGCACACAAGGCTTACGCGGCGGCAAAGCATATTCTCGCCGCGCTGGTCCCGTCCGCCGTCGGGCAGGTCCGTGACGTTTTCAAAGGCGTAACGGGCGAAGTCGATGCGAACGGCAAGAAGTACGATCCCGCCTTGGAATTCACGGCGTTGGTCAGCGGCACTCGGATTTCTAAATTCAGCGTCGCCGCATCGTACCCGTTCAAGGCCCGCGCCTATTCGCAAACCGTTCGCGATGCGTCGCGCATCCTGAATACCGTCGCCATGCAACGCGGCCCGGCGTCCGTCGAGGAGATCCAAAGCGCCTATCGCCGTGCGAATTCTGCGCGACACAAGGCTTTTACGGAGCTACACCGTGACACGTGGGCGGCGATGCGGCTCGGCATGAGCGAGGACGACGTACGAGCATCGCTAAAATCGGCAGGCATCAGTGAAGCCAACGTCGACCACCTAATTAGCGGCACCTTCCCGCCGTATAAGCCCACGCGTGATTGGGTCGAAGTCGTCACGTCACGAGCAGACGGCGCGCAACGACTCCGCACCGTGGAGAACGAATGGATCGCTGCAAGTGCCGATCCGGATGAAGCCAAAAAGGAACTCGAAGCCGATAAGGATCATAGATACGCCGTTATCCAGGCCGAGTTAGAACGCAAGCCTGCGCCGATGACGATCAAAGAGAATGAGAGTTACGACGACTTCGAGAAGCGCGTCGGCGAGGTTCGTCAGCATCGCCAACGATTGCGTCGTGAACTCGAAACGATTGAAGCGAAGCCCGAATAGCCCCGGCTCCGCTTACTTGCTCGTTGACTCATCTGCTCATTAGCTTATACTTGGGGTGACCGATCCACGACCAGTAACAGGGGAACGAGTATGAGCGCACGTAAAATGACCAAGGTTCCGATTACAAAGCGGGCTCTGATTCAGCGAATGAACCGAATCTTGGCAAAGGACGACCTAAAGATTTTCGCCTCTCGCGGAGCAAGGATGATTCAAGAGTACGGCGACTATCACATGGTCAACATTTCAAAAAACCACATGGCAGGCCGGTTTATTCAAAACGATTCACAACTCGAAGAGTACGCGCGCGAGTTGAATGCGATTGCCGAATGGGAGCATCTTGCGAGCGACTGAGCGGCGATTTCAGTAACCACCGACACAACTCAACGAAAGAAAACTCAAAATGGCAGGCGTTCAACGTGACGAAAAAGGTCCGTTCATCCAATTCACCGGGCCCGACAAAGTGCGCCGTAAACTACGGCTCACCGGCTTTGCCGATCGCAAGGCGGAGCGCTACGCCGAAAAGATAAACGCCCTTAATCGGCACGCGAAGTACGGCATGCCGCTCGACGACGACCTGTCGTCGTGGATTAGATCGCTTCAAGACAAGGACGGCTCGATTGCAACGAAGCTCGTCGAATACGGATTACTGCCGCGACAAAATCCGGCTTCGCGGATTGTGATTCCGACGCTGGGGGCGTTTCTCACCGCCTATATCAATGGGCGGAGCGACGTAAAGGGTGCGACAAACAACAACTACCGGCAGACCGAGCGCAACCTGTTGGCGTTTTTCGACGCCGATCGGCTGATTGATACCATCACGGCGGGCGACGCCGACGAGTTCCGTTTGTGGCAGCTACGTCCGACGGTCAAAGGCGAAGCGGACAAGCTGAAAAGCGGCGAAGGGTTGGCGGATAACACCGTCCGCCGACGTTGCTCGATCGCCGGGCAGTTCTTTCAAGCGGCCGTGCGCAAGGGGCTCATTAAGTCGAATCCGTTTGAGGGTGTCGGCGGTGTGGTGCGATCCAATAAAGAGCGGATGTACTTCGTAACGGCGACCGAGGCGGTAAAGGTACTCGAAGCGTGCCCCGACAATGAAACGCGTCTATTCTTCGCCCTGTCGCGTTACGGTGGCTTGCGAACGCCGAGCGAGCATAACCGGCTGCGATGGGATGACGTTGATTGGGCCCGGAATAAGTTCTTGGTCCACTCCCCCAAGACCGAGCGTCACATCGGCGGCGAGTCGCGTTGGGTGCCGATCTTCCCTGAACTTCGCCCCTATCTACAAAAGGCGTGGGACGAAGCTCCGGACGGCGCGGAGTTCGTGCTTTCGAAGTATCGCAATCAAGTGAATCTGCGGACCCGCTTTCGCAAGATCATCAAGCGAGCGGGTTTGACGGTGTGGGAAAAGCTGTTTCAGAACCTCCGCAGCACCCGACAGACCGAGCTAGCCGCCGTCTACCCGCTCCACAAAGTTTGCTCCTGGTTGGGCAACAAGGCGGCGATTGCGCAGGAGCATTACTTGCAGGTCACAGACGCCGATTACGATTTCGCGGCTACTAAAACAACGGCTGCCGCGGTGGTGCAAAGTGGTGCAGTCGTCGAAGGTGGTGCAGAAGTGGCTCACTCACGCATAGTCAGCGATGCTCCGGAGTGTGAAACGCCGGTAAACGCCGAAGTAAATGAGCCGGTAAGCGCAGGCGTGGCTATCGCTGACCACGCCAGAGAAATGGGCATGGTAGTCCGGGATGGAGTCGAACCATCGCCCGCGACGTATCAGATCGCGATGCTTCCGTTACAACACCGGACAACAACTCCATCAATCAAGTCGGGAAGGTCGGACTCGAACCGACTGGCTCGTGCTCCCAAGGCACGCGGGGCACCATATCCCCTTCATCCCGATCTAAAAGTCAAAAGTCAGAATGCAAAACTCAGAACAAAAATGTTTTGAAGTTCTTTCCCACTTTTGAATTCTGCATTTCCACTTTTAACTTCCCTTAGTAGCCCGTAGGGGACTCGAACCCCTGTCTCCGGCTTGAAAAACCAGAATCCTCGCCGCTAGAAGAACGAGCCGTGTTTCATTTCCGCATTACCAATTCCGTACTCCGAACTCCGAATTGCTAACTCTGCCAGTGGGTCGGGAGGCGCTCGAATCCTCGTCTCCTGGTCTTCAGCCAAGCGCTACACCGTCTCAGCTACCGACCCGTGTTTCTCATTCCTTTCATGCACCAACGAAAAAAGCCCGGTGTCTTGCGACACCGGGCTTTGTGTAAGCCGATCGGGCTAAGGTTGCCCGGCGTCACAGGCGCAAAGGATGCGCGGGGGTATTCCCGAGCCGTTCTTGATAGAACGACGCGGCGGTGGTACCGCACAAGCTTCGCAAGCTATCGGACATGGGGGTTAAACGTATGGAGGACATCGCTCCGCTACACTTTCGTTACATTCACTTTCATCCGCACGCCGGCACCGCAGTTGGCGGCTTCACCGGCGTGCGTAAAAACAGAGATGCGCTTCGGCACAAATTTGTTCGCACCGATTTAGAAAAATTATTTCGCGGTCGCCGAACCGCCCGATTCGTCATGCTCGGCGACGGCGAAACTCAAATGCAGTTCGGCGTGTCGCAAGTGGAATTGAATCCACTCGTCGTGCGTCAGGCGGCCGAAGACCGGATGTACGGTCGCCATCGTTTCGGACCGCGTTCGGTCTAACGCGGCCCGCAACAATTGCAGTGCCTCCGCGGTCGCAGGCCCCGGCGGAAAAACTTTGGCCTCGAAGCCCTTCGGCAACCGAAAGCCGGCCGGAAAACCGCGTCGCAAACCCCAGTGCTTCAACAGCGGTCCGAAGTAGCGAATCACGCCCGGCACCGTTTCGTCGATGCCGTCGATCGAGCCATGTACGGCGGCCGCAAGATGAATGAGCAGCCGATCGAACGGCCAATTGCCGAGCATCCGCACCTGCGGCGCCGCGGCCAGCCGCTCCGCCTCGACGAGTAGTTCGTCGAACGAAGCAAACCGCAATCGCCGCCGTCCGCGCACCGTTTTGGTGTTGATCGACATCATCGTTTTCCTCGGCGGCATTATATCGGCGATTCTCAACCGCCGGCGGCCGTCTGGACGATACGTGAACAGGTACGCTAGGTTGTAGTTGCAACCCCGAACGCGGACGCCACGCCACGAATTATGACGCACCTCGCCGAACCTACACCGCAATTCTCGACCGCCGTCGCTTCGGAAACGTTGGTCGAGACGGTGCAGCGACTCTCGCAAGCGACTTCGATCGACGACGTCGTCACGCTCGTCAAGCACGCCGCCCGCAAGATCACCGCCGCCGACGGGGCGACCTTCGTCCTCCGCGATGGGGACTTTTGTCATTACGTCGACGAAGACGCCGTCGGACCGCTCTGGAAAGGGCGACGCTTTCCGATCGAAGTTTGCATCAGCGGCTGGGCCATGCTGCATCGGCAACCGACGCTGGTGCCCGACGTTTTCGCCGACCCCCGCATTCCGCAGGCCGCATATCGACCGACGTTCGTCAAAAGTCTGGCGATGGTGCCGATTCGTTCGTTGCGCCCGATCGGTGCGATCGGCATCTATTGGCGCGAGACGCATCGTCCCACGCCGACGGCCGTGCAGTGGCTGCAATCGTTGGCCGATTCGACGGCGCTGGCGATCGAGCATGTGCAGGCCCGCGATGAAATGCAGGAAGTGCGGTACCGCAGCGAGTTGCTCCAGAACGAGAACGCCGCGCTGCGGCACGATCAGCGGATCGCCTCTGCGGGCGTCGTGAAAGTCTGCTTCATCACGCGCCGCGTCGAGGTCGACGGTCAATGGATCTCGCTGGAGTCGTTTCTCAAGAAACGCTACGGACTCGACGTCACCCACGGCCTCTCGCCCGAAGCCGTTGCCCGCTTGGCCGCCGACGGCGGGAGCACTACGACCTCAACGAACGGTTGATCCGCCGAGCGGCGGCGCCGCGTGAGGTGGCGTCGATTGATCTCGCGAGGCGATCGTAGCCGTTTCGGCGGTGCCCGTGATTCGGTACACGAGCACTCGCACACGCCCGCCGCGATGATTCTCCAAAGGCCGGCGGCCCATGTAGTACCCCAGCATGGTTCGCAGCGGAAAGTCGTCGCCGACGATGACCGTGTCGATCAATTCCAAGCGGAGCTGCGAATGACGCGCCATCGAGTCATGCATTTCAGACGTGTCGTGCATTGCCAAGAGATCGCCTGCGCGGGGCGTCTCGCGGTTGAGTTGCAAAGGGCGCAGGCCCGCGCGATCGACGTAGTAGCTGAAACCCCACCAACCGAAATGCCAATAGGTGCTCCCCTCGGGGCGGACATAGTTGCCTCGCGCGACGGTTTGCGCGGCCTCCCGTATCGCGCGCGCCTCCAGTAGATCGGTGAAGAAAAACAAGAATGCGAGCCCTACGCCGCATCCGGCCAACCGACTCACGGATCGGATCGAAACTCCGCGATGGTGTGCGAGTCGCCCGACGAGGAACGTAAACACCAGCAGAGGTCCAAGCAGACGTCGCGCCGCCGGGAACGGCGACAAAACTTTCCAGCACATTGGGATCCTAAGCTTAGAATTCCACGTGGACAAGTTGTCGCG
>JADMIO010787490.1_pt1 | contig 121833 bp, 103 predicted proteins | sample 8958161 | NCBI WGS metagenome assembly JADMIO01 (sample SAMN16585339, study PRJNA669376) | soil metagenome | isolation source: Crop rotation soil | place: USA: Cullars Rotation, Alabama | collected 2011 | reverse complement strand
CCGCGACTTCAAGTCACGTGAATTCCAAGCTTCGGATCCCACTGTGCTGGAAAGGCTCTACGAAGAAGCCGCCCGCGTCCTCGCCCATGTCCACAGAACCGCACCGCCGGGCCGCATGGAAGGCGCCGGCGGCGCCTCGTGGCCGGTGCAGGATTACGACGCGCTCGCGCTCGAAGTGAATTCCGACTTGTTCGTCGAATGGCTGCCGCGCGCTGCCGATGTCCGCATTGACGACGCCGCGCGCGATCGCTGGGAAAAGGTGCGCGACAATCTCATCGTCAAAGCGCTCGGCTTCCCGCGCGCGCTGACCATTCGCGATTACCACGCCGAAAACCTGCTCTGGATGCCTGAGCGGGAAGGGCTGCAGCGCGTCGGCCTGCTCGATTTCCAGGACGCCGTCCGCGGTTGGCGCGCTTGGGACTTCGCCATGCTGCTGCACGATGCGCGCCGCGACGTGAGCTATCCCGCGCACGAAGCCGCGATCCGCGCCTACCTCAACGAAACCGGCGCCAGCGAGGCCGAATTCCAGCGTGAACTCGCCGTGCTCGGCGCCATCAACGCCATGCGCATTCTCGGCATTTTCTCGCGCCTCGCCGGCCGCGACGGCAAGCAGCGCTACCTCGCTTTCATGCCGCGCGAGTGGGGCCATCTCGCGCGCACGCTCGAACATCCCGCGCTCGCTGAAGCCAAAGACTTCGTCGAAAGCGTCGCGCGCCCGTACTTGGAGCGCGCCGCTTGATCCCCGAAACCGCCATGGTGCTCGCCGCCGGCCTCGGCACGCGGATGAAGCCGCTGACCGACGACCGCCCCAAGGCGCTCGTCACCGTGAATGGCCGCGCGCTCATCGATCACGTGCTGGATCGCCTCGTAGCGGCCGGCGTTAAGCGCGCCGTCGTCAACGTACACGCCTTCGCCGATCTGCTCGAAGCGCACGTCAAGCGCCGCGCCGATATCGAAATCCTGATCTCCGACGAACGCGCGCAACTGATGGAGACCGGCGGCGGCATAAAGCAAGCGCGGCCATTGCTCGGCTACAAGCCGATCATCGTCTGCAACATCGATAGCGTCTGGGAAGAGCCCAACGGCTCCGCCATCGCGCGCCTCGCCAAAGGCTTCGACCCCAAGCAAAGCAGCACGCGGCTTATGCTGGCCGACATGAACCAATGCCTCGGCTTCGACGGCGCCGGCGATTTTTTCATGGATGACGCATCGCGCCTCCAATTCCGCGGCGACGCTGAGTCAGCGCCGTGGGCCTACATGGGCGCCTACATCACCGATCCCGCCATCGTTGACGACGAACCGCTCGAACCATTCTCAATGACGCGAGTGTGGCGCAGACTAGCCGCAGAGGGCCGCCTCCACGGCGCGCCACTTGGCGGTTACTGGATGCACGTCGGCGATCCGCGCGCGCGCGCCGAAGCGGAAGCGCGGCTAACGGCGTCGGCGCCAAGTCCATGACATTGCCGCTCGGGCTGTTCGACGGCCCGGCGCCCCGGCTCCGGGCAGCGCCCGCGTCCGCGCCGTTCCTCGATCTCTTGGCCGACGCGATGGTCAAGGCGCTCGTCCACGCCGACAATCCGTTCGCGCTCTCCGATGCGCTCGTGCTGCTGCCGAACAGACGCGCCGCTCGCGGCTTGATCGACGCATTCGCCAAGCGTCTCGACGGCGCGGCGATCCTGCCCGCGATCCGCCCGCTCGGCGATCTAAACGAAGACCCGCAAGTCTGGGGCGCCGATCCGATCGGTCTGAACGTCGCGCCCGCGATCGACCCAACGCGCCAGCTCATGGAACTCGCGGCGCTGATCCGCGCGCGCGATAAAGCGAGCGGCGGCGTCGAAGACCCAGCGCGCGCCATCGCACTCGCTGACGAACTCGCTGCGCTGCTCGATAGCGCCGCTGCTGCAGACCAAGTGCGTTGGGAGAAGCTACCGACGCTGGTCACAGAGAAAGACCTCGCGCGTCACTGGGAAGCGTCCGCGAAGTTCCTCGCCATCATCACTGAATACTGGCCGCAACGCCTCGCCGCCGATGGCCTCAGCAATCCCGGCGCATACGGCGCCGAAATGGGCCGCGCTCTGGCGAAGAGCTGGGCCGAGCATCCACCCGAGCGCCCTATCATCATCGCCGGCTCCACCGGCTCAATGAGCGCCACGCGCGCGCTGATGAAAGTCGTCGCGCAATTGCCGCGCGGCGTCGTCGTGCTGCCGGGTCTCGACGTCGACATGGACCCGGACTCCTGGGACGCCATTGGCGATCAGCACCCACAATACGCACTGAAGCAAACGCTGAAAGCGCTGAACGTCGATCGCGCCGACATTCCGCTGATGGAAGAAGAGTCTTCGCGCGGCCGCGCTCGCCGCGTGCTGATGCGCGAGGCGCTGGCGCCAGCGGAGAAAACCGCCGACTGGCTCGCGCGCATGCGCGAAGCCGGCGGCGCCGCATTCGTCAAAGCGGGCGCCGAAGGCCTACGCCTGATCGAAGCGACGACCGAGGACGAAGAAGCCACCGCCATCGCACTGCTACTGCGCGAGACGCTAGAGGCCGATGGCAAAACCGCCGCGCTCGTCACGCCAGACGACGGCCTAGCCCGCCGCGTGGACGCCAAGCTCACACGCTGGGGCATCGCCGCGACCATGTCCCACGGCCGGTCGCTACGCGAAACCGAAGCCGGCGCCCTGATCGCGCTACTCTGCGAGCTCGCGCGCGACCCAAGCGAACCCATCGCCCTCGCTGCGTTGCTGAAGCATCCGCGCGTCAATCTCGCGGACGACAAGGCCGCGCTCGCCACACTCGAACACGAAGCCCTCCGGGGCCCGCGCCGTCATTTCTCACTGACCGAGTTGGCGGCGCTCGACAAGCTCGAGAAGCGCGACCGCGCCCGCGCGATCGTTGCGCGTGTGGAAGAGGGCCTGAAGCCACTCACCGATGTGATGGCGAACGATGAGATCACGCTCGCCGCATTCTCCGACGCCATCACCCAAGCCGCCGAAAAAATCACTGACAGCGACGCCTGGCAGGATCGCGACGGCGAGAAAGCCGCGGAACTGCTGCGCGACGCCATCCTCCACGGCGCGGAGCTCGGCGCTATGCATTCACGCGCCGCGCCGCGTGTGCTGATGCGTCTGATGGACGGTCAAACCGTCACCCGCCCGCAAGGCGGTGATCCGCGCGTCGCCATCCTCGGCGTGCTCGAAGCCCGCTTGCAGCGCCGCGATCTGATGATTCTCGGCGGCCTCAACGAAGGCGTCTGGCCCGCGCCCTCCGGCGAAGACCCGTTCCTGTCACGCGCCATGCGCGCCGAACTCGGCCTCGCTTCGCTCGATCAACGCATCGGCCTCGCCGCCCACGACTTCGCGCAGCTCGCCAATGCGCCAAACGTCGTGCTCACCCGCTCACTGCGTCGCGATGGCTCACCAACGCTCGCATCGCGCTGGCTGTGGCGATTGCAAACATTGGTGCAGGGCGCGCAAACCACGCTCGATCGCGCCGAAGCGCCGCTCGCCTGGGCCCGCGCCATCGATGCGCCGACCACACCGCGCGCGCCGAAAATTCCGCGCCCCAAACCGCCGGCGGGTCAGCGCTTGCAACGCCTCAGCGTCACCCAGGTCGAGACTCTGATCCGCGACCCGTACGCGCTCTACGCCCGCCGCATCCTCGGCCTCGAATTCCTCAAGCCCATCGGCGCGCCCGCCGGACCCGCCGAACGCGGCAGCGCTGTACACAAAGCCATCGAACGCTTCGAAGATGGCGACGATCACGCACTGCTCACGCAATTGCTCGACGAAGAGCTCCGCCGCTACGGTATCTCACCCGAACGCCGCGCCGCCGAACGCGCGCGGCTTGCTGTCTCCGTCTCAGCGCTGATCGAATGGTTCGCCGAACGCCGCGCCAAAGGCGCCACCGTGTATCGCGAACGCAAAGGCGTGCTGCCCGTCGATGGCGTCGAACTCTCCGGCATCGCCGACCGCATCGAGATTGGTCCGCAACACGTCGCCATTCTCGACTTCAAAACAGGCTCGCCGCCGACTGAAAAGCAAATCGAAGCCGGCCTCGCGCCGCAATTGCCGCTTGAAGTCGTGATGCTCGCGCGCGGCGTGTTCGAGGAAACGCCGGCGGCAGACACGACTGAGCTGATGTATTGGCGCTTCGGCAATGCCGAGCCGACGCCGAAGACGCTCAGTGTTGATCCGCAAGCGGAAGGGGATAAGGCGCTCTCGTCGCTGCGCGGCTTGCTCGCGCGTTACGCTGAAGCGGATCAGCCCTTCCTCTCCAAGCCGCGCGTGCAATTCATCAAGCCGTACACCGAGTACGACCAGCTCGCGCGTCGCAAGGAATGGGCCGACGCGGAGGGCGACGAATGAGCGCCCGCACATCCCTCAGCGTCGACAAAGCGCAACGCATCGCCGCCGATCCCGGCGCGTCGGTATTCGTCACCGCCAACGCCGGCTCCGGCAAAACCAAAGTGCTGGTCGATCGCATCGCACGCTTGCTGTTGCTGCCCGGCGCGCGGCCATCGGCGTTTCTCTGCATCACCTACACCAAAGCCGCCGCCGCAGAGATGCAGCGCCGTTTGTTCGAACGCCTCGGCGGCTGGTGCGTTGCGGACGATGAAAAGCTCGCCGCTGAACTCGAAAAACTCGGCGTGCCCGAAGCTGATCTCGGCCACGCGCGTTCGTTGTTTGCGCAAGCGCTCGAAACACCGGGCGGCCTCCGCATCCAAACCATCCACGCCTTCTGCGAGCGCCTGCTCGCGCGCTTCCCACTCGAAGCCGGCGTGCCACCTGGCTTCGACATCGCCGACGAAGCGCGCGCCGCAGCACTGCTCGGCCAAGCCCGCGCCGACGCGGCGCTCTCCACCGATGACGTCGCCGACGCCTTCCGCCGCTTCGCCACGCGCCTCTACGGCGATCACCTCGACGGCTTCATGGATCGCCTCGCGCTGCGGCGTGCGGATTTTCACCGCTACGTCAACGGTCGCAATCTGGTGCTGGTGGTTGAGCCGGAGATCAAGGAACGCCACGGTGTCCGCCAAAGCGCCGAAGCGCTGACGCGTGATTTCTGCGCGCGCCAAGATTGGCGTGCACTGCGGGAAGCCGCCGCTGCTCTTGAAGCGGGAAGCTCACGCGATCAGGACGCAGCCGAACGTCTCCGCGCAGTGCTCGACTGTATGAACGATGCTGATCGAGGCACGCTCACCGCATGCTTCGCGTTCGCGCTCACGGACAAAGGCGAACTGCGCAGCGCATTCGCCACAGCCAAGACCAAAGATGCGCACCCCTGGATCGACGCGCTACTGCAGCGCTTCGCCGAGGACGCCGCCGAAACCCGCACCAAGCTCAACGCCATCGAGCGCGCCGAGGACGCCACCGCGGCGCTCACATTGGCGATGAAGCTCGACCAAGCCTACGAACTCGCCAAGCATCGCAGCGGTGCGCTCGATTTCGACGATCTCATCGCGCACGCAAAATCGTTGCTGCGCCGCTCAGAAGCCGCGCCATGGGTGCTCTACAAGCTCGACGGCGGCATCGATCACATCCTGATCGACGAAGGCCAGGACACGAGCCCCACGCAATGGGATCTGATCGGCCCGCTGCAAGATGAATTCTTCTCCGACATCGGCGCGCGCGTGCGCCGCCGCACCATGTTCGCCGTCGGTGATCCAAAGCAGAGCATCTACGCGTTCCAAGGCGCCGATCCGCGCCGCTTCGCCACTGAGCGCCAACAACTCGAAAGGCGCGCCCGCAAAGCCAAGCAAACCTTCGCTGCGCCCGATCTGCTGACCTCGTTCCGCTCATCACCCGAAATTCTGCGCGCCGTTGACGCGGTGTTCGCCGACAAGCCGCTCGTCGCGGGCTTGCCCGGCAAGCACGACATCGTCGAACACATTGCGTCGCGGGCGACCGAGCCTGGCATCGTCGAAGTCTGGCCGCTGGCGATGCGGCCGGTGGTGCAGCCTGCCGTCGCGTGGGATGCACCGATGGACGTCGAAACTGGCGTCACCGTGCACGCACAACTCGCCAAGGCGATCGCCAAGCGCGTGAAGGGCATGATCGATGCGCGCGAGGCGGTGTGGGACAAAGGCAAGCAGCGCGCACTCGAACCGGGCGACGTACTGGCACTAGTGCGCACGCGCGGCGCGATGTTCCGCGAACTCATCAAGGCATTCAAGCGCGCTGGTTTGCCTGTTGCGGGCGCCGACCGCATGGTGTTGCGCGACGAACTCGCGGTGGAGGATTGCCTCGCGCTGATGCGTGTCGCGCTCGATCCGGCGGACGATCTCGCGCTCGCGTGCGTGCTGAAGGGCCCATGGCTCGGCCTCGATGACGACGACGCGGACATTTTCCCGCTCGCCTACGGCCGTACGCGCCACGAAACGTTGATGCAGCGGCTTATGGCGAACACGGAGGAGCGCTACGCGCCGGCGCGCGCGTTCGTCTCCGAACTTGTCGCCCGCGCAGGCGCCGATCCGTTCGCGTTCCTGAGCTGGGCATTAGAGACGCCGCTGATCGAAAATCAAACCGGCTGGCAGCGCGTGTTCACGCGCCTTGGTCCGGAAACGCGCGATCCGTTGGAAGAGCTGTTGCAGCGCGCGCTAAAGACCAACGCAGGTGTAGCGCCATCGCTGCAGCGCTTCCTGTACGACATCGAGCTCGACGCCGGCCAAGTGAAGCGCGAGCTGGAGGCGGAGACCGGCTCAGTGCGTGTGATGACGGTGCACGGCGCCAAGGGTCTCGAAGCGCCGCTCGTCATCCTGCCGGACACCACGGGCCCCGCGCAGGATAAGCCGGATGACGGCCTGATCTTCGACGAGAAGCTCGGCCCCTTCATCTCGTTCCGTACTAAAGACGACGACGCCGCTGTCGGCGCCGCGCGCGGCGAGCACGAAGAGCGCATGATGGGCGAGCATTGGCGCCTGCTCTACGTCGCCATGACCCGCGCGCGGGATCGGCTCATCGTGTGCGGCACTCAGCACGGCAATTCGAAAGCAGGCGAAGTCGAAGAGAGCTGGCGCTTCGCCGTACAGGAAGGGCTGCGCAAGCTCGGCGCAAACGCAATCGAGACGCCGTTCGGCGAAGGCATGCGCATCGGTGAAGTGACCACTGCCGATGTCCGCGTCATTCCCGAAGAACAGCGCGCGCCGTTGCCGAAGTGGGCGCATGCCCCGGCGCCCGGCGCAGTCGCCCGCGAACTCGCAACGCCATCGCGCATCACTCGCATTGATCCCGCGTTGTTCTCACCGCGCGGCGATGGGCAGAAGCGTTTCCGGCGGGGCCGTATGATCCACGGTCTGCTCGAAAGATTGCCAGAGATAACTCCGGATCGCCGCAATGATGCAGCGAAGGAATGGCTTACGCGCCAGGGCATCGAAGCTGCCGAAGCCGAACTCTACGCGCGCGAAGCGCTTACCGTGATCAATGACGCGCGCTTCGCCGCCGTGTTCTCGCCAACGAGCCGCGCCGAAGCGCCGATCGTCGGCACGGCGGCGGGCAAGGCGGTGAGCGGCATCGTCGATCGCCTTGCCGTCGATGGCGATCGCGTGCTCGTGTTGGACTTCAAGACCGATCGCCCGGCGCCCACCGATGCGGCTGCGGCGCCCGATCAATACGTGCTGCAGCTCGCACTTTATCGTGAAGTTTTGCGCCAGATTTTCCCGGGCAAGACCGTAACCTGCGCGCTGCTTTGGACGGAAGCACCTCACCTGATGGAACTGCACGATTCGCGTCTGGACGCTGTTTTCGAGACGTTCCGGCGAGGTTGAAACGTTAACCCGGCGCGCCTACCTAATGGCGACGATTCCGCCGCTCAGCAGGAGCAGAAAGTGGCCACCAACAAAGTTTCCGACGATAGTTTCGATGCCGACGTGCTGAAAGCCAACGGCCCGGTGCTGGTGGATTTCTGGGCCGAATGGTGCGGCCCGTGCAAACAGATCGGTCCTGCGCTTGAGGAGATCGCCAACGAAATGGGCGAGCGCGTCACGGTCGTGAAGCTCAACATCGACGATAATCCGATGACGCCCGGCAAGTACGGCGTGCGCGGCATCCCGACGCTCATGGTGTTCAAGGACGGCAAAGTCGCGTCGACGAAAGTTGGCGCCATGCCGAAGTCGAAGATCGTCGAGTGGCTGAACGAGAGCGTCTAAGCGTTCTCTGCGGCTAGCGCTTCAGCCGCCAGCAACAACGACCCACAAATCAGCACACGCGGCGCAGGCAACTGCGCCGCGTTTTGCATTGCGGCGGCGAGGGATGGCGCCGTCTTCGCCTCAATGCCCATCGCTTCAGCCTGCGCCGCGATCAGCGTTGGCGCGACGTGCGTTTCGCTCAGGGGTACAGCGATCACCTGATCGACGGCGCCAGCGAGTGCGCCAACAAATGCATCGGACTCCTTCCGCGCACGCATGCCAACAACGGCAACGACGGGCGCCTCGCGCTTCAAATTCATGTCGCGCAGAGCGCGTGCGAGCGCGACTGCCGCGTGCGCGTTGTGCCCGCCATCGACCCAAACTTCGCCACCCACCGCCCGAACCGGAGCGCTCAACGCGCCGCGCGTGAGCGGTTGGAGTCGTGCGGGCCAGGCGGTGTTCGCGACGCCCTGAGCGAAGCTGTCATCGTCAAGCGCGAAGCCGGGGACGGACAGCAAAGTTGCGCAAGAAAGCCCCGCATTGTCGGCCTGATGGCGGCCGAGAAGTGCGGGCGCCGGCAAGTCGAGTGCGCGAGTTTCGGTCTGCACCACCAACCGCCCGCCGCTCATGTAGGCATCCCATTCAACGCCGGCGCGGAAGAGCGGCGCCCCGATTTCCTCCGCACGCGCCTCGATCACCGCCATCGCGCGCGGATCCTGTCGCGCGATGATGGCGGGTACGCGCGGTCGCAAAATCCCCGCCTTATGCGCGGCGATCTCCTCGATCGTGGCGCCCAGCACATCTTGGTGGTCAAGCCCGATTGGCGTGATCACGCACGCGGCGGGCGCTGGGATGACATTGGTGGAATCATCGCGTCCGCCCATGCCCGTCTCGATCAGCGTGAGCTTGGCGTGGTGTTCGTGGAACAGCATGAACGCCGCCGCGACCTGTGCGTCGAACTGCGTGAGCCCGGTATCAACGCGCGCGATATCCTCGGCAATGTCGAGCAGCATCTCGTCGCTCGCGAACATGCTGGAGACGACGAAGCGCTCGTTCAGCCGAAACAGATGCGGCTTGGTGAAAGCGTGAACCTTGAACCCCGCCGCCTCAGCGATCGCGCGCATGAACGCGACGGTCGAGCCCTTGCCATTGGTGCCGGCGACATGGATCACCGGCGGCAGCGCCAGATGCGGCGAACCCAGCGCTTCGAGCGCGTTGCGTAGCTTGTTCAGATCAAACGATTGGCCGTGGCCGAATTCAGGGCCGAAGAGGCGCTCGAATGTTTCCAACGCGCGATCGGGCAAATTACTCCGCCGCTTTCGCGCGCGTTTCCTTGCTGGGCTTGCGCTTGGATTTGCCGCCGGCCTTCGACTCTTCGACCAGATCGACCAAGTCGATCGTCTCAGCGCCCTCAACCGGCTGCGCACGCTTGTGCATCAGCACGGAAAGCAACGTCGAGATCGTCGCCTTGAGTTGGCGGCGATCCACGACGAGATCGACCATGCCCTTATCCAGCAAATACTCAGAACGCTGGAAGCCCTCGGGCAATTTCTGGCGAATGGTCTGCTCGATCACGCGCGGGCCGGCGAAGCCGATCAGCGCGCCGGGCTCAGCAATGTGAATGTCGCCCAGCATGGCGTAGCTCGCGGTGACGCCGCCCGTGGTGGGATCAGCCAGCACCACGATGTACGGCAGCCCGGCTTCGCGTAGCGATTGGATCGCGAGCGTGGTGCGCGGCATTTGCATCAGCGAGAGAATGCCTTCCTGCATCCGCGCGCCGCCGGAGGATGTCACCACGATCATCGCCGCCTTGCGGCGCACAGCAGCGTCAGCCGCCGCGATGAACGCTTCGCCCGCGGCCATGCCGAGCGAGCCGCCCATGAATTCGAAATCCTGCACCAGCACGACAGCGTGCGCGCCGCCGACGCGGCCGTAGGCTGCGGCCATGCAGTCATCGCGGCCAACCTTGGCGCGTGCGGCCTTGATGCGATCGACGTATTTTTTGTCGTCCTTGAACTTCAGCGGGTCGGTCGCGACCTTCGGCAGCGGGATCACCTGCCACGCTTGCTCGTCGAACATCTGCTTGAAGCGCGGCTCGGGGCCGATGCGCATGTGGAAGCCCGACGGCGTCACCCAATCGGCTTGTTCGAGTTCGGCGCGATAGATCAGGTCGCCGCTCAGCGGGTCCTTGATCCAAAGATTGTCAGGCGTATCGCGCGCGTCTTCGGGCTTCTTCTTCGAGAGCCCCGGCCGCGCAAAATTCGACAGCCAGTTCATGCGGGTGTCCCTTCCTTGGCCCGCGCCAGACGCACAGCTTCGCTTAGTTGAGCGACCTTGCGCAAGACACGTTCGGCGGCCCCTTGAGCCGGGCCGCTGGCGACTTCATCCACAAAGGCCGAGCCTACCACGACGGCGTCGGCGATACCTGCGATCTCACGGGCCTGTTCGGGCTCGCGGACGCCGAAGCCGACCGCAATCGGCAAACTCGTGGCCCGCTTGAGGCGTTCCACGGCGGCGCGAATGCTGTCGGAGGCGGCTTGATTGGCGCCGGTGACCCCAGCGACCGAGACATAATACAGGAACCCGGAGGCCCCTTCGAGCACCTTGGTTAACCGGCTGCCATCCGTGGTTGGGGTGGCCAGGCGGATAATGGAGAGGCCGTGGGCGTCAAAAGCAGCGCGGAGGGGTGAATCTTCCTCGGGCGGCAGGTCGACGATGATGGCGCCGTCCGCGCCGGCGGCCTGCATGGCCTTGGCGAAGGCCTCGTAGCCCATGCTCTCAATCGGGTTGGCGTAGCCCATCAGGATGAGCGGGGTGTCGGCGTTGGTCTCGCGAAAGCGGCGCGCGAGTTCGAGCGTGCGTTTGAGCGAACCGCCCGCTTTCAGCGCGCGGAGCGCCGCCTTCTGAATGCTCGGCCCATCCGCCATCGGATCGGAGAACGGAAAGCCAAGTTCGATGACATCAGCGCCGACCGCTGGGAGCCCGCGCAAGATTTGGAAGCACGTTTCATGATCGGGATCAGACGCCATCACATACGCGACGAGCGCCGAGCGCCCGTCGCGTTTGAGTGAGGTGAAGCGCTGATCTAAGCGCGTCACGGGGTGTGAGAGGTCGCCGTCGCGCACTCGTTGTTGTCGAGCGCGAACCAGATGCCACTGGTCTCGCCTTCGTCGCCGTGCGGATAGATGCGAAGCGTTTGCTCGCAACCGGTCTCGGTTTCGCGCACGGCGGCGAAGCCGCCGATGATGTTGGCGCTGTGACGGAAACCGTGCTCGCCCAGCCAGGAGATGTATTCGATCCCGACTTCGTCCTCAGGCAGCGTGCCTTCAGCGACGACACACGCGAGTTGGGCGTTGCCCTCAGTCAGCGTGGACGGGAAGGCGCAATCGGACGGCACGTTGGTGCCCTCGGCCACCGGGATGTCCAGCGAACCCTCGAACAGCGTCGACGCATTGGTTTGAGCGATCGGGGCGGCGCGGACCGGGGCGTCCTTGGCGAACGCGACCGCGGGGATGGTGAACGCGGCGACGCCGCACAGGATCAGGTGAGCGAATTTCAAAGCTTGGCTCCTAGCGCATCCGCTACTGTGAACACGTCTTTATCGCCGCGGCCACAGAGATTCATGATGATCAGCCCGCCCTTGCCGATATCCCTCGCGATATCTCCCACGCGGGCGAGTGCGTGGGATGGTTCTAATGCAGGAAGGATGCCTTCAAGTCTCGCGCACAGTTGAAATGCAGCGAGGGCCTCCTCATCGGTCGCGGCGAGGTATTGCGCACGGCCTATGTCGGCGAGGTACGAGTGCTCCGGGCCGACGCCTGGATAGTCCAAACCGGCGCTGATGGAGTGGCCTTCGAGGATCTGGCCGTCGTCGTCCTGCAAAAGGTAAGTGCGGTTACCGTGTAAGACGCCGGGGCGGCCGCCATTGATGGCGGCGCTGTGTTCGAAGCGATCATCGATGCCGTGACCCGCCGCTTCGACGCCATAGAGCTTCACGCCCTCATCCGGCACGAAAGCGTGGAAGAGGCCGATGGCGTTGGAGCCGCCGCCGATGCAGGCCATGACGGCGTCAGGCAGCCGGCCTTCGCGTTCCAGAATCTGTTCGCGTGCTTCGCGGCCGATGATGCTTTGGAAATCGCGCACCATCTCGGGATAGGGGTGCGGGCCAGCGGCGGTGCCGATGCAGTAGAACGTGTCGGCGACATTGGTGACCCAATCGCGCAGCGCTTCGTTCATCGCGTCCTTCAGCGTCGCCGCGCCGGACGTGACAGGGCGCACTTCAGCGCCCAGCAGCTTCATGCGGAAGACGTTGGGCTTCTGACGCTCGATGTCGGTCGCGCCCATGAATACAACGCACGGCAAGCCAAAGCGCGCGCACACGGTGGCGGTGGCGACGCCGTGTTGGCCAGCGCCGGTCTCGGCGATGATGCGCGTCTTGCCCATGCGGAGCGCGAGCAGGATCTGGCCGAGGCAATTGTTGATCTTGTGCGCGCCGGTGTGATTGAGCTCGTCGCGCTTGAAGTAGATTTTGGCGCCGCCGAAATGGTCGGTGAGGCGCTCGGCGAAATAGAGTGGCGAAGGCCGGCCCACATAATGGGTCCAGAAGTCCGCCATGGTGGCCTGGAATTCGTTGGAGGCCTGGGCTTCGCGGTAGGCGCGCTCCAGATCCAAGACGAGCGGCATCAGCGTCTCGGCGACGAACCGGCCGCCGTACTGGCCAAAGCGGCCTTCGGCGTCGGGGAGGTCCTGCCAGTTGCGGCGCGCGTCCATGCTGGGAACTTATACCCCCACAGCCGCCAGAAATTGGGCGATCTTGGCTGGGTCCTTTATGCCCGGCGCGCTCTCCACGCCAGAACTGACGTCCACCAGGTCGGCCCCGCTGAGCCGCATCGCCTCCCGGACGTTCTCCGGGCTCAGCCCGCCAGCCAGTAGCCAGGGCCGCCCAATCCGGGCGCCGGCCATCACGCCCCAGTCGAACGCCAGAGCATTACCGCCGGGCATCCCCGCGTCGGGGGCTTTGGCGTCGAACAGAAACATGTCCACCACCGGCTCGTAGGGCGCGATGGCCATCAGATCGTCCCTCGTGCCGACGCCCACGGCCTTGATGATCCCACGGCGCGAGAACGGCCGCACCTCGGCTGCGCGCCTGGCGTTCTCGCCGCCATGCAGTTGGATCCAGTCCGGCTGGGCTGCCGCCACGGCGGCGGTGATCTGGGCGTCGTCGGCGCTGACGGTGACCAGCACGGTCTCGACCCTGCCACGGGCGCGGGCGGCCAGGGCGGCGAGCTTATCCATGGTCAGGTAGCGCGGGCTCTTCGGGTAGGTGACGAAGCCCACGAAACGCGCGCCGCCCTCAATGGCGGCGTCGAGCGCTTCCACACTGGTGATGCCGCAAATCTTGGCGTCAGGCATGGGAGGGCAGTAAGGCAGCGCGCGGCCAACGCAAGGGCGTTCGGCTCACGTGCTGCCTTAGCTGGCCTTATGACCGCGCTTTCAGCGCGTCCCGGATTTCCGTGAGCAGCTTGATGTCGGCGGGCGTTTCCGCGACCGGCGCGGGCTTGGCCTCTTCCTTGCGCTTCATCGCGTTCATGGCGCGGATGATGAGGAACAGCACCCAGGCGATGATGACGAACTTGATCGCGGCGTTGATGAACTTGCCGTAGTTGATCGCCACTTCCGGCACGGCGGCGACGAAGCCGTCGGTACCCTCAGTGCCGAACGCTGGCACGGCTTCACGCAACACCAGCTTCAACGCGCTGAAATCGATGCCGGCCAGCATCAGGCCGATGGGCGGCATGATGATGTCGTCGACCAGGGACGAGACGATGGTCCCGAACGCGGCGCCGATGATCACGCCGACGGCGAGATCGACAACGCTGCCCTTAAGCGCGAATTCGCGGAATTCCTTCAGCATCGACATGCGTTGGCCCTCGCTGCTTGCTGTTATCGTGGCGGTAAGCGACACGATTTCGCCAAGCAGCGCAAGCTGTCGGGAAGCAAAACTAAGATTAGCGCCCGTTAAGTTACAGACGATCCTTAGTGCGTGGCGGGTGTCGCGCTCATCGGCACTGGGCAATCAACCGGTGCGCTGGCGGGATGAACGTAGGCCGGCGCGTGCTCGTCATACGCTGCGGCCGGATTGATCTCGACGCCATCGACCCAGCGGCGCGTGTCGCGCATGCCGGAGATCGAAGCCAGGCGCCAGCCTTCCGGCGTCAAGCGCCACGTCTCGGCTTGCGTCACCGCGCTTTGAACGCGGCGCGGCGTGCCTTCGAAATCGACGGTGCGCGCGTTGGTTTGGGTGACGAGGAAATACGCTTCGCTCTCGTTCGTCATGTATGCGCACAGCACGTCGGTGTGCGCTTCGATCGGCGGCGTGCTCGATGAGAAGAAGTCGAGCAGGATGCGCTGCGCGTTCTCGGCGTCGATGCGGATGTTGCCCGGCAGCTCGACGTAGAAGTCTGGCGTGCGATAGGCGAGCACCATGCCCGGATCGTTGGCGGCGTAGGCCTGGGCGATGCGCGCGTAGTGCGTCTCCATCGGCGCGAGGCGCGGGTCAGGCCCGGCGGCGGCGACCTCTTGGGCCGAGGCGCTGGCAACAGAAACGAACATCGCGCAAGCGATGGCGGCTAGGAATCGCATGAAAGCTCCGAGTAACGACGCGCGAGGGTGAGCATCGCGGGTTCCGGCGCCAAGAGTCAAAGCGCCGCACCCGCTAGGGAAGGCTCAGTTTGCCCAAATTCGCGTCAGGGCTCTTCGCCGCCATTCACGTTGAGGCGCAGCTCTTTGCCTGGCTTGAAGAACGGCACTTTTTTGGCCGACACCTTCACAGCCGCGCCGGTACGCGGATTGCGGCCCGTACGGGCGTCGCGCTTGCGGACTGAAAACGCGCCAAAGCCACGGAGTTCGACCCGGCCACCCTGCGCCAGCGCCACGCCGATCTCATCGAGCACCACGTCAACGGCATGCTCGATCTCGGCGGCCTTCAAGGGCGCCATCTCTTCCTGAAGCTTGGTGACCAGCTCCGAGCGCAACATGCCGTGCTCCCCGTATTCCCCAGCCCCGATAGAGGACTGGCGGGGGCCGCTCGTCAACTAGCCATCGGCTTGAAAATTCAGAAAGAAAAGGCCCGGAGCGGGTGTCCGCTCCGGGCCTCGGTACTTTTCGCTAGTGGTACCGGCTTAGGACTTGGATTTGTCCTTCAGCGCGGCGCCCAGGATGTCGCCGAGCGAAGCGCCCGAGTCCGACGAACCGAACTGCGCGATCGCTTCCTTCTCGTCGGCCAATTCCATGGCCTTGATCGAGAGCGCGACCTTGCGGCTCGACTTGTCGAAGCCCGTCACCATCGCGTCCAAGCGGTCGCCGACCGAGAAGCGGTCCGTGCGTTGCTCCTGGCGATCGCGCGAGAGGTCCGACTTGCGGATGAAGGTGCGCAGCGAGTTGCCTTCGCCGAACGCCACTTCGATGCCGCCGGTCGCCACATCGACGACTTCCGCCGTGATGATCTGACCGCGCTTGAAGTCGGCATCGGCCATCGGGTCGTTGTCGACCTGCTTCATGCCGAGCGAGATGCGTTCCTTCTCGACGTCAACGTCGAGAACCTTCGCCTTCACGACGTCGCCCTTGTTGAAGCGGGCGAGGGCTTCTTCACCCTGCGCGTCCCAAGCGATGTCGGAGAGGTGCACCATGCCATCGAGTTCCGGCGTGAGGCCAACGAACAGACCGAACTCGGTGATGTTCTTGATCTCGCCTTCGATGATCGAACCGGTCGGGTGTTCGGCGACGAACGCGTCCCACGGATTGTTCTGCACTTGCTTGATGCCGAGCGAGATACGGCGCTTTTCGCCGTCCACGTCGAGCACTTGCACGTCGACTTCCTGAGACGTGCTCAGGATCTTCGACGGGTGCAGGTTCTTCTTGGTCCAGCTCATTTCGCTGACGTGCACCAGGCCTTCAACGCCCGGCTCGAGTTCAACGAAAGCGCCGTAGTCGGTGATATTGGTGACGCGGCCGGTGAACTTGCCACCCGCCGGGTACTTGGCGTCAACGCCATCCCACGGATCGCTCATCAGCTGCTTCATGCCGAGGCTGATGCGTTGAGTGTCCGGGTTGATCTTGACGATCTGGACTTTGACGGTGTCGCCGACGTTCAGGACTTGAGACGGATGCGACACGCGCTTCCAGCTCATATCGGTGACGTGCAGCAGGCCGTCGATGCCGCCGAGGTCCACGAACGCACCGTAATCGGTGATGTTCTTGACCACGCCTTCGCGGACTTCGCCTTCCTTGAGTTGGCCGACGATTTCCGCACGTTCCGACGCACGGGACTCTTCGAGCACCGCGCGGCGCGAGACGACGATGTTGCCGCGCTGGCGGTCCATTTTCAGGATCGCGAACGGCTGCACGATGTTCATCAGCGGGCCGACGTCGCGAACCGGACGGATGTCCACTTGCGAGCCCGGCAGGAACGCGTTGGCGCCGCCGAGGTCGACGGTGAAGCCGCCCTTCACGCGGCCAACGAGCGCGCCGTTGACCGGCTCATTCGCGGCGAACGACTTTTCGAGACGCGTCCAAGCTTCTTCGCGGCGCGCCTTCTCGCGGCTGACGACAGCGTCGCCGAGCGCGTTCTCGATGCGGTCGAGATAGACTTCGACGATGTCGCCAGCCTTGGGTTGGCCCGCGCCGTCATCGACTAGGAATTCTCTGAGTGGGATGCGGCCTTCAGTCTTGAGGCCGATGTCGACGACGACGAAGTCGTGTTCGACTGCGACGACGGTGGCGGGCATGACCCGGCCTTCCACCATGCCGCGGCTGCCGAGAGTCTCATCGAGCAGGGCCGCGAAATCGTCACGTGTTGGGTTTTGGCTTTGCGTAGCCGCCATACTTTTACTTCTCCAAACAATACGGGCCGACCGGTTGGTTCCGGCGGTCTCGGCCCCACCATGGGACCGTCCGATTTAGCTGTGGCTGGGGCCCGGCAAGTAAGAAGCGCCCGCGGACCTTCAAGTCCCGGGACGCGCCAGCGCCGCGTCGATCGCCTGACAAGCGGCCTCAACCGCGGCCTCTATAGAAAGATCAGTCGTATCCAGCAAGTACGCGCCCTCGGCTTGGCGGAGGGGGGCGTCCTTACGCTCCATATCCCGGCGGTCCCGCTCTGCGATCTGGCCCTGCAATTCCTCAAAGCTGATCTGTTCGCCCCGGTTTCGGAGCTCGCGGAGCCGCCGTTCGGTGCGGGTGGGGAGGTCTGCGGTAACGAAGAGCTTCACGTCGGCGTCTGGGCAAATGACGGTGCCGATATCGCGGCCATCCAGCACCGCCCCGGCGGGGTCTGCCGCGAAGTCGCGCTGAGCTTTTAGCAGCACCGCACGCACGGGTGGCATGGCCGCCACCTTCGAGGCCGCGAGGCCGACGGCGCTCGAGCGGATGCGGTGCTCGTCGATAGCGTTCAGGTCGAGCCGCTCAGCCGCGCGGACAGCGGTATCGACGTTCCCAGGATCACCGCCAGCATCGAGCACGGCCAAGCCCACGGCGCGGTAGAGCGCGCCGGTGTCGAGCCGCTTCAAGCCGTAGTGCTTGGCGACGCCGGCCGCGACTGTGCCCTTTCCGGAAGCAGTAGGTCCATCGATGGCGATGATCATGCGTGCGCTCTAGCAGCGTCTTGCCGCGCAGTCATGTTCCCTTGCGTCCGCTTGACATGAGAGACGCACGCGCGCCGGAGTCAGCGCATGACTACTGAGACTTTCGACGTCCTCATCGTCGGCGCGGGATTGTCCGGCATTGGCGCGGGCTATCATTTGCAGCGCGACTGCCCAGGCAAGAGCTACGTCATCCTCGAGAACCGCGACGCAATCGGCGGCACCTGGGATCTGTTTCGCTATCCGGGCATCCGGTCGGACAGCGACATGTACACGCTGGGGTATTCGTTCAAACCGTGGACCGAGCAGAAGGCGATCGCCGACGGGCCGTCGATCTGGAAGTACGTCAACGAGACGGCTGACGAGAACGGCATCCGCCCGCACATCCGGTTCAAGCATCATGTGAAGCGGGCGTCGTGGGATTCGAACGAAGCGCGCTGGACCGTGGAGGCCGAGCACGAGGGCGCGGTGAAGCGCTTCAAGGCCAAGTTCATCATGATGTGCGCTGGGTACTATAAGTACGAAGAGGGCTACCTGCCGGCTTTCAAAGGCAGGGAGAACTTCAAGGGCACGGTTATTCACCCTCAACACTGGCCGGAGAATCTCGACTATTCCGGCAAGCGCGTGGTGGTGATCGGATCGGGCGCGACGGCGGTGACATTGGTGCCGGCGATGACGGACAAAGCCGCGCACGTCACCATGCTGCAGCGGTCGCCGACCTACATGGTCTCGCTGCCGGCGGTCGATAAGTTCGCGCACCTGCTGCGCCGCATCTTCCCTGAGGGCGTGGCTTACGACATCAACCGCGCGATCCGCGTGTTCTTCCAACAGCTCTTCTTCCGCCTGGCGCGCGCCCGGCCAAAGCGCACTGCGGAAAACCTGCTGAAGCGGGTGCGCGCGCAATTGCCGGACGACGTCGTCGCCCAGCACTTTACGCCGACGTATAATCCGTGGGACCAGCGCCTCTGCCTGGTGCCGGACAACGACATGTTCATCGCGGTGCGTGAGGGCAAAGCGTCCGTCGTCACCGATCACATCGACTCATTCACCGAGACCGGGATCAAGCTGAAGTCGGGCGAAGAGGTGCCGGCCGACATCATTGTCACGGCAACGGGGCTGAACCTGCAGATGATGGGCGGCGCTGATGTGATCGTGGACGGCGCCAAAGTCGATACCGGCAAGAGCTACGGCTACAAGGGCGCCATGTTCTCGGACGTGCCGAACCTGGTGTCAGTGTTCGGCTACACTAATGCGTCATGGACGCTGCGGGCTGACCTGATCTGCGAATACGCTTGCCGCATCATCAACTACCTCGATGATTACGGGCTTGATCAAGCCACCCCGCGCCTCAAGGGTCCGCATGAGGATAAGCCGTTCGTCGATTTCTCTTCGGGCTACTTCCAGCGCGCCGCGCATCTGTTGCCCAAGCAAACCGGCGAAGCGCCGTGGATACAGAGTCAGAGCTACGCGCGCGATATCCGCGATATGCGTTACGGCGCGGTCGAAGACGGCGTGTTGGAACTGAAACGGGCGCCGCAGCATACAGCGGCAGCTCCGCGCGTGGCCGTCGACGCGTGACGCTGGCGTGTGATGCCGCGGTGCGATACGACGCGCCTGAGTGGATTGAGGCGCGCGCGTGAAGACAAGTCTGAGTTTGATCGTATTGGCCGCGCTGGTGGCGGGCATCGTCGCGGGCGCGCTCATCCGCAATGACGCGCCTCAGCTGACCGGCGTCGCTGAGGGCATCGAAGCGTTTGGCGGGCTCTGGCTCAACACGCTGCGGATGACAGTGATCCCGCTGGTGGTCTCGCTGTTGATCACCGGCATCGCATCGGTGGCTGACACAGCGAAGACCGGCGGCTTGGTGCTGCGCGCGGTGATCCTCTTCACGGTGCTGATCTTCTTCGCCGCCGGCTACAGCACACTCGCCACTAATGCTTGGCTGCAGGCGTGGCCGGTGGATCGCGAAGCGGCGGCCGCGTTTGTCGCGAGTGTTGGCGACCAGGCCGTCACCGTCACCGAGCCGCCGACCTTTGCCAGCTGGCTGCAAGGTTTGGCGCCCTACAACCCGGTGAAGGCGGCGGCGGAAGACGGCGTGCTGGCGCTGGTGGTGTTCTCGATTTTCTTCGGCTTTGCGGCGACGCGGCTGCAGCCCGACATGCGCCAGCAGATCGTGAGTTTTTTCCGGGCCGTCTCGGAAACGATGATCGTGATTGTGCACTGGGTTTTGTTGGCGGGACCGATTGGCGTGTTCGCGTTGGCGCTTGGTGTTGGCGTGCATACTGGGTTCAGCGCTGCGGGCGTGCTGTTTCAGTATGTTGTGGTCGTCGCTGGGGTGACGGCTGGCATCACGGTGATCGCTTGGATCATCGCGGTGACGTGGGGTGGTCAGCCGATTGGGCGTTTCACGACCGCCGCCGCGCCGGTGTGGGCGATCGCGGCGTCGACGCAATCTTCGCTGGCGTCGCTGCCTGCCATGCTCGACGCGGCTCTGCGGGGCTTGCGGATTCCACCGAGTGTTGCCGACGTGGTGCTGCCGCTGGCGGTGGCGATCTTCCGGTTCACTAGCCCGGTCGCGAATCTCGGTGTCTGCTTCTTCGTCGCGCACCTCTACGGCATCCACCCGACGATGCTGCAGATCGTTGGCGGGTTGTTTGTGGCATACGCGATGAGCATCGCGTCCGTGGGCCTGCCGGGGCAGGTGTCGTTCATCGCGTCGATCGCGCCGATATGCTTGGCGCTCGGCGTTCCGACGGAAGTGCTTGGCATCCTGATCGCGGTGGAAGTGTTCCCCGATATCTTCCGCACGCTCGGCAACGTCACCGGCGATCTAGCTGCAACCTCGATCCTCGCGCGGGGGCGGACGCGCGAGGATGTTGAGACCGTCACCAACGAAGGCTAGCTGCGGAACTGGGTGCAGGCGTCCGCGTAGTGGCCTTCAATCAGTTCGATGCGTTCCGATGAGCTTTCGGCGCCCATCGTGTTGTCGGTGTCGGACGTGACGCCGGCGTCGCCCTGTGCGGTGATGCGCTCGCCGATGGTGCGACCCGCCATGCGGACCTCATCTGGCAGCAGTGCTTGCGCGACGCCCGCGGTGACGCAGTCGCAGAATCCTGCGCTCTCGTAGCGATTGCACTGCGAGCGGTAATAACGGCGCGCTTCGCCGACATCCTGCGTACTGGCGAGCGATTGAGCGTCCGGTGCGGCGAGTTGGGCGGGGATGCCTGCGTCGGGGCTGGTGGGCATTTGCTGTTGCGCCGTTACCGCTCCAGCGTACGTGCCATCTGGATTGAGCGGCTTGTCGACTTGGGCGAATGCGAACGTCGTGAGGGACGCAGCGGTTAGGACCGCAGCGGCCGCAAGTAATTTGCGCATGACGAAACTCCTCTGCTTTGCGCGACAACGCGCGCTTGCGAGAGGAGTTGCGTCGGAACCGCCTTAAGCGGCGTCGCGCACGGAATCGTTAGCGGGAACTTCGCGCACGGCGCCGGCGTCAGCGGGCACGCGCAGCGTGAACGCCGAACCTTGGCCAACGGCGCTCTTCACCGTCACATCGCCGCCGAGCAGGCGCGCGAGCCGGCGCGTGATGGCAAGGCCGAGGCCGGTGCCGCCGTATGCACGCGTGGTCGATGCATCGGCCTGCACGAACGGCTGGAACAGTTTCTTCTGCGCGTCCGCCGAAATGCCAATGCCGGTATCGATCACTTCGAACACCAGCCACTCGCCGTCTTCGCGGCGGGCGTTGAGTTTGATCTGGCCATCCTTGGTGAACTTCGCGGCGTTCGAGAGCAGGTTGAGCAAGCACTGGCTGAGCTTAAAGCCGTCCGTGTTCGCAACGCCGAGCGCTGTGGCGTCGACCACGATGGCCGTGCCGTTCGCCTGCGCCGCGGGGCGCACGGTTTCGACTGCCTCGTTGACCATCGCCTGGATGTCGACGGCTTCGGACGACATCTCCATGCCGCCAGCTTCGATCTTGGAAAGGTCGAGCACGTCGTTGATGAGAGCGAGCAGGCGGTGCGCCGCGCCGTGGATGCGGCCAAGGTCGGCGCGTTCCTGGTCGGCGCCGCGTTCTTCGGCGACTTCGATCAGCATTTCGCCGTAGCCGATGATGGCGTTGAGCGGGGTGCGCAGTTCGTGGCTCATGGTGGCCAGGAATTGTGATTTGGCGATGTTGGCGCTTTCGGCGCTGATGCGCGCCGCTTCAAGTTCCTCGAACGCGTGCTTTAGCTCGATGTCGCGGCGTTCGATTTCGTCGAGGATGTGCCGGAGGCGCTGGGTCGGGCCGGCGCCGTCATTGGCGACAGCTTCGGCGCCGCGCCGCGCGAGGATCTCTTCAGCGCGGCCCACGGCCAGCAACATGGCGCGGCGGCTGCGATAGATCAGGTAAGCGATGACGCCGAGGCCGATGAGCAGGGCGCCTGCGAGCAGGACCGCCAACGTCATCATCTGCAGCGACTTCGATTGCAGCTCGGAGCGCATCTGCTCTTGCGTGGCGCGCGCTTCGGCTTCGGCGACTTCGTTTTCCATGGTCGCGCGGAGTTCGCGGACGCCGGCGTTGAAGCGCGTCATCAGGTTCGATTCGGATAGTTCGTGCGCGTCGCGCATGGCGGCGAAGGCTTCGGCGTAGCGGCCTTCGGCGTTCAGCACTTCCGGAAGCAGGGTGGCGAGGCGCTCGTCGAGATCGGGATCGCCGCGCTCAGCAGCGATGGCGCGAAGTTCGTCATAGGCCGCGCGCGCTTCGGCGCCATGGCCCAGCCGGCCAAGCGCCTTGATGCGGTAGGTCAGCAAACGCGGCATATATTCGGCCGAACCGCCGAGGTTGCGGCCACGTTCGGCGCATTCGAGGGCCGAGGCGTAATTGTGTGCGACCACATTGACGCGCGCGCAGAGCAGGCTGGCGAAGAACTGGTTTTCCGGCTGGCCGCTGCGTTGCGCCAGATCGTGATGGATGCTGACCATCCGCAGCGCTTCGTCCGTGGCGCCCGACATCGCGAACATCACGGCGATGTTGTTGACTAGTACGAAGCCGTCGACCGGGCGGCCTGACGCGAGGTCGAGATCGACCGTGCGCTCAAGATGGTGCATCGCGGTTTCGTAGTCGCCGACGCGAACCGAGTTGTAGGCCATGGCGTCGTGTAGGCCCGAGCGCAGCGTCTGCGTTGCGGGGCTGTCAGGCAGGTGTAAGAGGCCGGCGCGCGCGACTTCGAGCGAATTGCCGAACAGGCCGAGGTCGGTCAGCGCATACGCGAGCAGGCGCGAACCGGCGGCCCGCACCAGCGGATCTTGGGTTTCGCGCAGGGCCGTGGTGAGGTTGCGGCGAACTGCGACGTAGTCGCCGTCCAGGGCGGGGGCGTAGCCGCGCAACATGGCGGCCATCGCGGTGAAGCGGGCGTTCTGTTGAGCCGTGGCTTCGCGTTCAAACGCGGCCATCGACTCGGCAGCTGCTTCGGCGTTCGAGGCCACATAGTCGTCAGCGGCGAGATCGTAGAGGATTTGCAGGCGCTCTTCGCCACTACGGCGCTGCGCTTCGGCAGCACGCTGGCCATGCACCGCATCGGTGATAACGAGGTTCTCGGCTTGAACGCGGCGTGCAACGGCTTCGCCGCGCTGAATCCAGCGTTCCGGCTGCGCTTGCTGCGCCTGAGCCGCGCCGTCCAAAGCGCCGATGACACACACGCTCGAAACGAGCGCGCGCATAAGGAATGCCCGCATTGGCCCCACCTGTTTTGAGGCTACTCATGCACAACGGTCGTTAAGGGAGCGCAGCAGAAGCGTAGTGAATTACGGATTTACCGTGTTCTCACTCGGCTTCGATGTCGGCCCCGAGGCTGCGCATGAGCTCAGCGAAACCGGGGAACGAGGTGCCGATCATGTCGGCGTCATCCACGGTGACGGGCTCTTTGGCGCCTAGGCCGAGCACCAAGAACGACATGGCGATGCGGTGATCGTCGAACGTGCGGATCGACGCGCCGCCGCGCACGCTCTTGGGGCCGCCGCCGCGCACGATAAGGCCGTCCGGCAGTTCGTCGGCATCGACACCGCAGGCGCGCAGACCTTCCACCATCACGGTGATGCGGTCGCTTTCCTTCACGCGAAGCTCTTCAGCGCCGACAATCCGCGTTTCGCCTTCGGCGAAGGCAGCGACGACAGCCAAGATGGGGAATTCGTCGATCATGGAAGGGGCGCGCTTAGCAGGCGGCGCGGCGCCATGAAGTTTGCTGGCCGAGACGACCATGTCAGCGATTGGTTCGCCAATCGGATCGCGCCGCTCTTCATAGACGATCTTGGCGCCCATCTCGAGCAAGGTTTCGAAGAAGCCCGTGCGCAGTGGGTTCACCAGCACGTCGTCGATGCGGATTTGCGACTTGCCGAGGATCAGCGCGGCCGCCGCCGGGAACGCCGCAGATGACGGATCGCCGGGGACATAGACGCTCGTGCCCGTGAGCTTGCTTGGCCGCACACGCGGATGGCGCCCGCCGTCAATCTCAATGTCTTCGATGTCGCCGCCAAACACTTTGAGCATCCGCTCGGTGTGATCGCGCGAACGCTCAGGTTCGATCAGCACAGTGTCGCCGTCGGCTTCGAGACCAGCGAGCAGCACCGCCGACTTCACCTGTGCCGAGGCGACAGGCGAGCGATACGTGATGCCCTTGAGGTGCGCGCCGTGGAGCGTGAGCGGCAGCTTCTGGTTCTGCGTATCGAACCGAGCGCCCATCTGCGTAAGCGGGGCGATGATGCGGTTCATGGGTCGCTTGCGCAGCGACGCGTCGCCGTCAAAGCGCGCGCTCAGCTTGTAGCCGCACGCGGCGCCGACGAGGAGCCGTGCGGCGGTTCCCGAGTTGCCGCAGTCAATCACTTCGCCCGGTTGCGAGAAGCCGCCGGCGCCGGTCACAGCCCAACGGCCCTCGCCGAGGCGCTCCACCGTCGCGCCGAAACGGCGGACGGCGGCGGCGGTATTCTGGACGTCAGCAGCTTCGAGCAATCCGCTGATCTCGGTCCGCCCTTGGGCCAACCCGCCCATGATCAGGGCGCGGTGCGAGATCGACTTGTCGCCGGGGGGCCTGGCGCGGCCTCGAAGCGGCCCTGAGGAGCGGGCCCGTAGACGCATGACGACACCCGTAAGGACTGGGAGGGACAAAGCTTTTGACAGCCGGTCCCAATGGTGGCAAGCGACCGCCCCGCGCGTGGGGTGCGACACCTGCGCGGAATCAATGGGAGAGCCGTTTGGCCAAGACCGATTTGGGCGCCAAGCAAGTGTGCCCGAACTGCGGGGCAAAGTTCTACGATCTCGGCCGCCGCCCGGCGACCTGCCCAAAATGCACGACCAGTTTTGACCCGGCCGAAGAGGGCGTTCGCGCTCGCCGCAGCCGTGCGCGCGTGACGACGCACGATCCGGCCTACGACGATGACGAGGCCGATGAGAAGAAAAAGGCCAAGGCCGGCGGCGACGACGACGACGAGGATGAGGAAGAAGAGGCCGAGGAGACATCGGAGATCGACGCCGAGGCCGATGTCGAGCCCGTCTCGACCGACGACGACGAGGAAGACGACACCAAGGCCAAGGGCGGCGACGACGACGAACTTCCGGAAGGATTCTCGGAAGATGACGGCGACCTCGCTGATGATGCCGCCGACGACGATTCGGTGCCGCTGATCGACGACGAGGAAGAGCTTACCGAGGAAGACCTTGGTGAAATCGCCGGCGACAAAGACGACGACGACGGCGGGCGCTAAGCCCGCTTGAACGGGCGGGGGGCCTAGCCTAGGTTCCGCGCCTTCCATGACTCGGGCCGCCTCGGCGGCCGGACGGAATGGGCCCTTAGCTCAGCTGGGAGAGCGCCTGCATGGCATGCAGGAGGTCAGCGGTTCGATCCCGCTAGGGTCCACCATTCCCTGCACGAACCCGTCTGTTCGCGTTGCACTCTTCGAGCAGTGTCGTGGGCCTATTTTTCTACCCACGACTTGATGGTCGGCGCACGTCAGCAGGCGAGCACAGAAAGTCAGCTTCGGGGCATTTGCGGAAGTCGGCGATCGAGTCGCGCGACGCGATAGCGGACAGTGGTAGAGAGAGTGCGATCGAGAAGCCGTGCGACTACGCCTAGGCGATTCCAAACGCGAGTGTATCACTCGTCTCCAACCCAGATCGGTGGCTTGTGGCGCTGCCACTCAAGTTTGGCCTCAAGCTGGTACGCTAGCTGCAGCAGCAGGGCTTCGCCGCCGGGCTTTGTGGCGAATTGAATGCCTACGGGCAGTCCGTTGTCGCTGAGGCCCATGGGTAGGCTGATGGATGGGCTGCCAGCGAAATTGTCGATCCAGCAATAGCCGGCATAGTCGACGAGTGTATCGCGCTGATCGCGCCAGGCGACGTCGGGGCCGAACACACCGATGCGGGCGATTTCGCTGCTGAACGTTGGCGACATCCAGATATCGATCTCGCTCAATCGCTCAAGATAAGCAGCGACGAGGCGCTCTGCCTGTTGCCAAGCCGCGACGAAGCGATCGTCATCGATGTGCGCGCCAGCTGCGATCAATGTTGCTGATCGATACTCGAGATCCTCGGGCGACGCCTTGATGTTGAGCTGATCCAGCATCTTGTCGAAGCGCCGTCCGAACATGCCTTCGATGATGTCGTGTACGGTGTCGATGGCGCCGGGCCCATCGAACGGCAGGCGGCCGTCACTCACCGTGTGACCCAACTTGCCGAGCAGGCTGATCGTGTCGGCGAACACGCGCGAGACGCTGGCATCTGGCGCCGCGCCGGTGCGCATGATCATGCTGTACGCTTGAATGCTCAGCCCGCGATCAACCGGTGCGGTCACCATGGGCACGGGCCAGAACGGCGCGTTCGTGGAACGGCTTTGCGTGCGCTCGAGCCACGCGGCGGTATCGCGGACGGTGCGGCTGATGCAGCCATTCACGGTGAGGTCGGCGATGCCCAGCAGAGTCTCTTCGCCGATGTTGCGCCCGCGCGAGGGCTTGAGGCCTACGAGCCCGCACGGCGCTGCGCCGTGACGAATTGAGCCAAGGCCGTCGCTGCCATGCGCGACGGGCACGACGCCCGCAGCCACCGCCGCGGAGGCGCCGCCGGAAGATCCGCCAGGCGAATGCTCAAGGCTCCAGGGATTGCGCGTCGCGCCGGTCAGTGGCGACTCCGTCACAACGTTTAAGCCAAGCTCGGGCATTGTTGAGCGCGCGATCGAGATCAGTCCCGCGTCGGCGATGGCTTTTGTGTAGGGCGCGTCGTCGGGCGCGATGTACGAACGCATCACTTTAGAGCCGATGCTCAACGGCAGACCTTTTTCGGGGATCATGTCCTTGATGAGCGTTGGTACGCCCAACAGCGGTCCGTGCGACCGCGTGCTTGCCTGTTGGCGGGCGCGCTCGAATGCGGGCCAGGCGATGAAGTTGAGGTGCGGATTGACGGCTTCGGCCCGTTCGATTGCGCGCTCGACCAAGGCTGCAGCTGTAGTGCGTCCAGCCTCAAGATCGGCCCGCATGCTCATCATGTCTGCCGGCAATGTCATGAGTGCTGATCCGGAAGCTGTGCGCGAATGGCCTCGACCGTCGCAGCGTATGGCCGCGGCGCAAGCGCAATCAGGAGCGCGGCCGCGATGAGGGCAGGCACGCTGACGATGCTGATGGCGTAGAGCATGCCGCGCGGTCCGTCGATCACGCTTGAAAGGGCGCCGACGGCGATAGGAGACGCTGCGAGCGCGAGCGCATTGGTGACGCCTAGGATCGCCAGCACACGTGATCGCAGCTGCGGGGGTGCGATGTTTTGGAGAATGCCGGGCATCAAGGCCGACCCCGCTACGCCCATGGCGCCTTGAAACGCGGCGATGGCGTAGGCTTGAAAGGGTGACGTGACGAACGGAAGCATCAGAGCGGCCACGGGAGTCAACGCAACGAAGATGCGCGCGACGGCTACCGGCTCGGTGATGTCGTCGCGCCGGCGCAGGCGTAGGAGGACAGGCGGCAGTACGATGCCGATAAGCGTTGCGATGGTGATCGCGGCGCCTAGGCCAACGCCAACAGTCGCCGGATCAATGCCGAACGCACGTGGCAAGGCGAGCGGAAACCAGATCAACGCGGACGTCATCGCGACGCCCATCGCGAAGATCGAACCAAAGATCGTGCCGAGCGTGCGCCAATGTGCGCGCGCGTAGGGCAGGAAGTCGTGCATCGCCGCGTCGCCGTTCCGAGCGGCCGTAGCTGTTGGCGTCGCGCTTTTGCCCAGCGGCATCGTGACGACCAACACGAAGAACAGAGGCCCCGGCAGCGCAATCGCCATCATGGCGATGCGCCAGCTATCGATGCCGGCTAGCCAGGCCGGCAGGCTCTCCGCATGGGCGGCCAACCATTCGAGCAGTGCTCCGCCCAGAGCCATGCCAAGGCCGGCGCCGAGCATTGAGCCTGCGTAGAAGATGAAGTTCGCAGTGTTGCGGCGGCGCTCGGGAAAGAGGTCGGGGATCATTGCAAAGACGATCGGCGCCAAGCCCGCTTCGCCGATCGCGATCCCGATCGTGCCGGCGAGTAGTCCGCCGAAATTGTTTTGATACGCGCACAGCAATGTCGCGATTGACCAGCATGCGACACCGATCGCCAGGATCCGCCGGCGGCCATAGCGATCGGCGAGCCATCCCATCGGGTAGCTCGCAACGCTGGCGAAGATCGCCATCCCGAGCCCCTGCAGCAGGCCGATCTGCATGTCGGTGAAGCCCAGCGACGTTTGCAGAGAGGGCGCGATGAGGCTGAGCATTTGCCTGACGACGAACGCGAACAGCGTCGTCATCAGCAGCACCCCCAGGCCGTACCAAGCCCAAGCCGGCACGCGCTCGGGGCGTGCTTCGGCTGAGGCCCCTACAGTCGGGCCGACTTCCTGTTCGGTGGCTGTCGTCATCGGCTGCCCTCAGGTTCGTTGCAGACAACGCTACAACGAGACGAACTAAGAAACAAGTTGACTTTATTGTTTATGAGGTCAGGATGTGTTGAGGCTGGGCGTCACGAACGTGAGCCATCCGTCCATCGCAGAGGCGACCGATGCAGTTTTCTGTGCGTGCTTCACTTGAGCAATTCGAACTCGCCCATCCGTCTGGCGCGGGTCGATTGAAGATCAGCGTCGCCGCGCCCGCACTCGCTGAACCGCCACCCGAGACGCCTGTTCTCTACGTTGTCGACGGAGATCTGCTGTTCGGCGTGGCTGCCGAGATCGCGCGCGCGATGTCAGCGGTTGCGGGGTTGCCGCCGCACTATGTTGTCGGCATCGGCCACGACGCCTCGTACGCCGACTTTCTGAAGCTGCGTACCGCGGACTTATCGCCGCCAATTTCAGCAGAGGCACAAGCAAGTCTGGGTGCGCTTGGCGCTGTCATCGGTAGCGACCGCAATGGCGGCGCTGATGCGTTTTTGGCGTTCCTCGTGGACACGCTGCGTTCGGAAGTCGCGGCGCGCTATCCGCATACGGTTGGCGGCGCGCAGATTCTATTCGGCCATTCGCTTGGTGGACTCTTCGCTGCGCATGCGCTGGTGACGCGGCCAGATTCGTTCTCCGCCTTTGTCGTCAGCAGCCCGTCACTGTGGTGGGACAATTTCTCCATTCTGCAGAAGCTGCCGGCCCTCAGGCAGCTGCTCGCGTCATTGCCGCGGTCGCCGCGCGTCTTCGTCGATGTTGGCGCGAAAGAGCAGGACATGCCGGAGAGCGTGCCCGAGGGCGTTGGCGTCACTCTGGAAGAAGCCCAAGCGCAAATTCGCAACGCACGCATGGTCGATGCCGCCAGCGAATTCTCCGCGGCGTTGCGAGAAGCGGGCGTCACGCACATGCGCCACGTCGCCTTCGCCGAGGACGATCACACCTCAGTCGCGCCAGCCGCCATTCTTCACGGCATGCGCTTCGCGCTGGGGCACTGACAAACGCAAAGCGTCAAAAAGAATATCAGGAGGGGAAGATGGGGTTTTGGGTGAAGGCATTGACGGGAACGGCGCTCGCACTCGCGATGGCGACGCCCGCGGCCGCGCAGGAAGCAGGCGCCGATGCGCAGGGCGTTGAGGCGAGCGAGGAGATCGTTGTCACGGCGCAAAAGCGCGAAGAGCGCTTGATCGATGTGCCGTCGTCCGTCACCGCGATCAGCGGCGAAACCCTCGTCGAGCAAAACCTGACGCGGATCGAAGACTTCGCCGCGCACACGCCGGGCCTCACGTTCAATCAGGCCGGCGGCGGTCTGGTGCTGACGCTGCGTGGTCTCAACGCGAGTGGACAAGGCGCGACAACTGCCGTGCTGGTTGATGACGTGCCGCTCACCTCGGCGTCTTCCTACCAGCAAACGACCACGCCGAACTTTGATACCTATGATCTCCAGCGCATCGAAGTTCTGCGCGGACCGCAAGGCACGCTCTACGGCGCCTCAGCGCTCGGCGGTCTGGTCAAGTACGTGACACGCGCGCCGGACCTCGACAGCTTCGGCGGCTCGGCGCAGTTCGAACTCAACGACGTCAGCGATGGGCAAACCGGCGGCTCGGTGCGTGGCGCGTTCAACATGCCGATCGTGGAAGATCAACTCGGCCTCCGCGTGTCTGGGCTCTACGAGCGGATGCCGGGCTATATCGACAACGTTCTCGGCGACGATCGCGACATGAATGACGGCGAGCGCTACGGCGTGCGCGCGTCGTTGCTGTGGGACGTCAATCCGAATTTCAGTGTGCGTGTTGGTGGGCTCTGGCAGCGCGAAGACTTGAACGCGTTGCCGCTGGTCGAACTAGTCGGGGCCATGGCGACGCCAACGACGCCGCCCGACAATGCGACTGACATCGCGCACGGGGGAGAGCTACAGCAGAACACACGCATCAGGCCGGAGCTAACGCGGGACTCGGAAGTCTATTACGCAACGCTCAACTATGATCTGGACGGCGCAACGGTCACAAGCACGACCAGTTTCGCCGAGGTCGGCTACGACCAAGTCAAGAACTACGGCAATGAGAACGCCGTTCCGGGTGTCACCTACAGCGATGCGCTATCGCCTTACTTTGGCGAGCCCATCGATGTCCGCGGCCGCAACATCACTTCTGTTCGCCGCTTCAATCAGGAAATTCGTGTCGCTTCGGATCCCTACAACGGCGAAGCGGGATTGCCCCTCGATTGGCTCGTCGGCGTTTTCTATGCCGACGAAGAAAGCGAGCTCACGCAATTGTTCGACTTCTTGTCGGTGACCGATCCTGCCGTCGTATTGAATGCGCCATTCCCGGCTGGCGGCATCAATGTTCCGGCGACGTACGAAGAGGCGTCGGCGTTCGGGCAATTGACGTGGCATTTTACGCCGACTCTGGAATTGGTTGCTGGCGGACGTTACTCGCGGAACTGGCAGGAATCGCAAACGACGAAGTATCCAGGCTTCGTCTTTGGCGTGGCGACGACTACGACCGACCCCGCCACTGAGGCGAGCGACGAGCAATTCACTTGGTCGGGCGCGCTGAGCTGGCATCCGACCGATAGGATCAACCTCTATGCGCGTGTCGCAACGGGCTATCGTCCTGGCGGCCCCAATGCTGCGCCGCCTGTGCCATCCCCGGTTTTTCCGACGCGCTATGATCCTGACAGTACTGTCAACTATGAAGTTGGCGCGAAGGGCGAACTGTTCGATCGCCGATTTGGCTTCGATGTCGCGATCTTCTCGATCGACTGGTCCGACATCCAAATTCCGTCGTCGGCTGTCGATCCGGACACCAGCGTGCCTTTCAACTTCACAGCCAATGGTGGTGACGCTCGCAGCCAGGGCGTTGAGTACGCGTTCCGCTTTGCCGCTACGGATGCGCTGACGATCTCCGTCAACGGCGCCTTCACCGATGCCGAACTCGGATCGGACACGCCGACCATCGGCGGATCGCGTGGCGATGCGTTGCCCTACACGCCGGACTTCACCAACACCGTAAGCGTCGACTATCGCGTGCCTGCTTTCGGCGCGGAGGCGTTTGCAGGGGTGGATTGGACCTATGTGGGTGAGCGGTATTCCGACTTCGTGTTCGGCGGCCCCGCTGCGGTGAACACCAATCATCAGCTTCTGCCGGATTATCACACTGTGAATTTGCGAGGCGGTGTCGACTTCGGCGCTTATCAATTGGATCTCTACGTAACCAATGCCGGTGACGAACGCGGTCTCTACTATTACAGCAGCGGCGGTAGCGCTGGCGGGCATGGCACGGGCGTTGTGCAACAGCCACGGACGTTTGGCGCGAGGTTCAGCTATGAATTTTAGCGCGACAGCATATGCGAGCGCATGGGGGCGGTGGTGACGGCAAGTTCAGTCAAGACGCGCCGTAGCCAGGCGGACCGCAGCGCGGACACCCGCGCCAAGGTGATCGCGGCGGCGAGCGAACTTCTGCGCGCCCAAGGCTACACGGGCGCAACGATGCATGCGATCCGCGATGCGACGGGTATGAGTCTGGGTGCGATCCAGCATCAGTTTCCGACTAAGGCCAAAATCATGGGCGCGGTCGCCGCGGAGTTTTCCGCTTACCGGGTGCGCGTCTATATCGACGCCATTCGGCGCGGCAAGACGCCGAGGGAGTCGATGAAAAACCTGATCGACGCCAACTTCGATATGCTCGGCCGTCCCGAGATGGCGGCGCTGTTGGAAATTCATCTCGCCCGCCGCAACGATCCAGAACTCGATCGGGAAGTCGCGCCAAGTTCGCGACGGTTCGACCGGCGTGTCCGGCTTTGGTCGCACAACATTCTTCGTGCCGCGGGCATTGAAGACGATGAACTCCATCAAAGCTTGCAGATGTTGAACAATGCGGTTACGCGCGGTCTTACCGTGGAGGCCGTGCGCAATCCCAACAGCGCGGTCATCGAGCGTTCAATCCGCATCTGGAAGGCGCAACTGCTCACGTTGCTGTTCGGGCCCTGATCTGGATCATTCGGCGGTTTCAGCTGCCCTACAAGGCTGCGCGTTTGTCCGCCTTGCGCGGACGAAAAGCGAAGGGCCGTTATGGGGATGAATCTGCTGTTGGGTCGAACAGATCAACTCGTATTCCTTGCGTTGTAGCACGCCGGGCGCCAGGCCTCATGAGGCCGCCGCGGCCGCACGCAACCAGGCCTGGCTCATCGCCGGCACGAGGGGTCTCGGCAAAGCCACGGTGTATGGGCGTCGGGATCGAGTTCGTAGTTAAGAGTCTGTTGAGTACGATTGTTCTGGATCGATCTCTCTGCGTGCGCGTTTTCGGTGCAGGAGGGCGTTTCATGGGCGCTTCAATCGAATGTCCAACCCGCTCGCATCGCCAGCGAAGCGCGCCACCGTCTCGCGGCTCGGCGTGCGTCATCGCAGCAGATGAGGCCGACCGTGACGGCGTTGCAGGGCTACTGCAAAACATGGGCTTTGCCACGCGCGCCACGGCGAACGCGGCCGTGGGCGCAGAGATCGCAGGGCAAATCCTTCTATCCGTCATTGTGATCAATGTGATGACGCCGGATGGTCGCGGCTTGCAATGGCTTCGACGTATCCGCGCCACAGCGCCCGATGCACTAGTGATCGCACTGACGCCGGCGCCGCGCGGGCTCGCGCTGGTCTATGCGGCGGGCGCCGATATAGCGCTGGCCTCGCCGGCGTGTGGCGAGGCGCTTTGCGCCACCATCAACTACGAACTTCCCCCTTTGGATCAAGGTGACGCCTCGGGCCATATCGACAGGCGCAACGGCCTGGCGCCGTGCGCGAACTTGGTGTTTGGCTGAGACGAAAAGGGGCGTGCATAGCGGAAGGCATAGGCCGTTTTCCGCGTCCAAATAGGCCGAAGGCCCATGCTTAAGTTGAATGGATAGCAACCACGATCTGCGAGGTTCGATGCAAATGGAATGAGTGCGATCATGATGACGCCAGTATCCGATCTGATGCAGCTAGGGCTGCAGCTTCGCGCGATCTCGCGCGATGATGGCTCGATCGATGCCGCGCAAGTACGCGTCATCGGCCTCGATGAAATTCGCGCCGCCGCCGGTGAGAACTGGCCGCGCTTGCGCGAGCGCGTGCGCAGTGGTTCGTTCCAAATCCTGTCGCGTTTTGTGACTAAGGAGGACGTGATTGTACCCGCGGGCGATGGCTTCCTGGTTATTCTCGCCGAGGGGATGCCTGGGGCCAATCAAGAGCGTTGCCGCCAAATGCGAGAGGCGCTGCTGTCGTTCTATCTGGGTGATGAAGCGTTGAAGACGCTGCGCGCGGATGTGACGGCGCGCTCCTTGAGCGCCGATGGGTTCGCCGACCTCATGGCAACATCGCTCACGACCGCGCCGCAAGTCTCGGCGAAGGAAATGTTACTCCGCGGCGACATCACCGAGGCGCGCGTGTTTTCAACGCGCGAGGCGCGTGTGGTGGCGCGCTGGATTTGCCCCGTGCGGCATGCGCAGCTGGGGCGGCGTCTGGCTTATGATTGTGACTACATCCTCAATGGGCTTCATCACAGTCACGACTTCATTGATCTTGACCTAGCCATCCTCGATTACGCGGAGCGCCGTGCGCGGGAGGAGGATGCTGGCGAGCTCGCGATCGGCTTCACCGTGCACGCCTCGACCCTGCAACTTCGTCGTTCGCGCGAACGATATTTTACGGCCCTCGCGCGCACCGATGCGGCGTTCCGGCGCCGCGCGATGATCACCGTCGCCGAAGTTGAACGGGGTACGCCGCTGATTTCGATCTCTGAATGGTGCTGCACGTTGCGCACGATGGTCGCGAAGGTTTGCCTTGACTTCCACTATGCCGACCACGCCATCGCCAGCATTGGCTCAAGCGGGGCCTGGGCGGCCGGTTTTCACCTACCGATCTACTCTGGCGCGCAGAACGGTGCGCGATCGGCGCGGACGCTGGAGCAGATCCGGTTTTGGGCAAGAGCGCTCAAAAGCCAGGGGCTCAAGTTTGCCGTCAACGGTTTTCGCGAAGTGGAGTTTGTCGAACAAGCGCGCAAAGCCGGTGTGGAGATTGCAACCAGCGACGTCCTTTGGCCCTTCAGTGGCGCCGAACGAGCGCCAAGTTCGTATCTAGCGGCGCCAAGCCCCTCGCAGGCACCGCAAATGTACGCCTAGATTAGGAGCCTTAGCGCGGCGAAACTCGCCGCGGACCGCTTGTTGCGTCTGACAAACGAAAATCGCGCGCTTTTGTGAGGCGAAGTATTGGCGGCCGCCGACAGGACCAATTGTTCCCGCGCCGGGTTTGAGCGAGGCGTTGGCCGCGCCAGCCATTTAATTGTGCCCGCGCCAGTACTTGGCAACCTTCGGTTTACGCTAGGTCGCTGAAGTGTAGCCTCTGACATGAGGCTTGCGATGATTCGTCGGGGCGGGCGCTGGACTTATTGGGCCGCAACTGCGGCGCTGATCGTGACGCCCGCTTGGGCGCAAGACGAGCTAGATCCGTTCGAGCTCTCGCCGGAGCAATTATTCGGCGCCGAAGTCATCTCTGCGTCGCGGTCCCCCGAGAGCGTGTGGGAGGCGCCTGCGGCGGTCTATGTTGTATCCGCCTCTGACATCGAACGCTCGGGCGCGACCACCATTGCTGAAGCACTCCGTCTCGTTCCAGGCGTCCAAGTCGCCCGCTCCAACACATCCGGCTGGGCGGTCAGCGTCAGAGGGTTCAACTCGGCGCTGGCAAACAAACTCCTAGTGCTGATCGACGGGCGCGAGATCTACGATCCGCTGTTCTCCGGCACCTACTGGGATGTGCAGGATACGGCGCTCGAAGACATCGAACGCATCGAAGTGATCCGCGGGCCCGGCGCTACATTGTGGGGCGCGAACGCAGTCAACGGCGTCATCAACATCATCACCCGGCGCGCCGCCGATACACAAGGCGTTTTGATCAGCGCCGTCGCCGGTGACGCTGAACGCGCGAGCGTCACCGCACGCTATGGCGGGGCCGCCGGCGAGAACGTGCAGTGGCGTGTCTATGGGCGCGCGTTCGATCGGCGGTCACAAGAGCTTCTGGCCGGCGGTGATGACAACAGCGATTGGCAAGCTTGGCGCGGGGGCTTTCGCACCGACGCTGCGCTCAATGCTAGCGACGCGCTGACGCTGCAGGGTGACATCTACCATTCTGAAACTGGCCAGATGCGGCTCGTCACAGCGCTTTCCCCGCCTTATGCCTCGCTGCAGCAGGAGAGCATCATCGCCGAAGGCGCCAATCTGCTAGGGCGCTGGACTCGCGAGATGGACAACGAAGCCCGCCTCACGGCTCAGGCCTATGTCGACCTAACGCGCCGCAACCAAGCTCTGCTCGAAGATAGGCGCACGTCCTTCGATCTCGACGTGCAGTATGAGTTTCCCGATCTCGACGCTCACGATCTCATCGCCGGCGTGCGCTATCGTCACTCCACCGATGTGGTGACCGAGACGGAGGTGATCACTTCGCCACAGCGCAAGCATCGCACGGAGCTCGTGAGCGCGTTTATCCAGGATGAGATCGCCCTCGCGCCGGCGTGGCGGCTGACGCTCGGATCGAAATTCGACGACAACGACTACTCAGGGTTCGAAGTGCAACCGAGCGCGCGCCTGCAATGGTTGGGCGATAGGCAAACCATCTGGGCTTCGGTTTCGCGAGCTGTGCGTTCGCCGAGCGAACTGGAGCGCGAATTCGACATCGTGCTCGGCGCAGGAGACATTCTCGGTACGCTGGTCACCATCGAATTGCTGCCGAACGCCGAATTCGACAGCGAAGAACTCACCGCCTACGAGGTGGGATACCGCCGCCAGTGGAGCGACACGCTCGCAATGGACGTCGCGCTCTTTCATAATGAGTACGACAATCTCGCCACCCTGACGCCGCTCGCTCCGATGCTGGCGAGCGATCCGCCTCGCATTATCCTGGCGCCGATCCTCACCACTAACGACACCGAGGCGCAAAGCGAAGGCGGCGAGGTCGTGTTCGATTGGACTGCACGTGAGAATCTTCAAATCTCGCTGAGCTGGAGCGTGCTGGACCTCGAAGTAGAAGGGCCGCCGGCCGCTATTGACGCCGAGATCGCTGAAGGTCAATCGCCGAACAATCAAGCGACGCTGCGCCTCTCTTGGGACGCAACGGACCGGTGGTCGTTCGATGGCTCCCTCTATTATGTCGATGAGTTACAGGTCTATGCGATCGATGACTACATCCGCGCCGACCTCCGCATCGGTTACCGCCTGACGCCTTCGGTGCACGTCGAGCTGGTCGGCCAAAACTTGTTCGATGATGAGCATCGCGAGTTCGGCGCTCCGGGCGACGCCAACGCATCGACGATCTCGCGCAACGTGTTCGGCAGGCTGACGTGGCGCAACTGATGCGCATCCTCCGAACTGCCCTCGCGGCGCTCGCCGCGCTCCTATGCGCCGCGCCGGCAGCGGCGCAGAACAGCGTCAGGCTCGCGGAGCAGGATATCAAAGCGGGTCTGCTCTACAATTTTCTGCGTTACACAGAATGGCCTGCGCCGGCGAGCGGAGCGATGGTTGTCTGTGTCTATGGCCGCGATCCGTTCAGCGGCCGCCTGACGCCGATGTCGGGGCGCACGGTCAATCGCCAGGCCATCCGCATTCGTTTCATCGATGCGCAAGCTGAGATAGACGGCTGCTCGATGCTCTTCGTCAACGCGGAGGAACGCAGCGACTGGCCTGGGCTCAGGACGTATTTGACGCGCCGGCACGTGTTGACCGTGAGCGACTATGACGGCTTCGCGCGCGCCGGCGGCATGATTGAGTTCGCGCGCGCCAACGATCGGGTTGCGGTTCGTGTCAATCCGGGGGCGGCTGAGGCGGCTGATCTTGTCATCCAAGAGCGCCTGTTGCGGCTCGCCAGCATCGTCGAAACGGATGCCCGATGACGGCCTGGCTCAATCTTGCCCGCGCGCCTCGCATGCCGACGGTTTCTATCCGCCTCATCCTGCTCGCGATCACTGCGGGCCTGACGCTCATGATCGCGCTGCTGGCAGGCCAGGCGCTGCTCGCCAACTACAACAGGCTGAGGACCACGGAAGAGTTGAGCGCCGCGATTGCGATTAGCGACCAGTTGTTTGACGCGACTGGAAAGATATCGATCGAGCGCGATCTCGCGCTTTCGATGCTGCAGGCGCGCGATGCCGAAACGATTGCGTCGCTGAGTGAGCCTCTGGCGGCAGCGCGCCAAGACGCCGACCGATCTGTCGCGGCGGCGTTGGCTGCGCTTGCCGCGCTGCAAAGGCCGGAATTGGCGGACCTGCGCCGTCAACTTGAGCGCCGCCACGGTGAAATCCGCGCGATGCGCTCCCTTGTCGATCACGCGCTCCAAATGCCGGCTGCCGCTCGCGATCGCGCCTTGGCCCAACGCTGGGAAGAGACGTCGACTGGATTGATGAGTGACGCCGAGCAGCTTTGGGTGGCGTTCACGACGCCTTTCACGCGTGTCGATCCGGTGATCACACAGCACCTGCGCTATCGCCACCTGTTGCGCGCCATCATCGACTACACCGGCCGCGAGCGTTCGATCATCGGGCAGATCCTTTCCGAAGGCGTGCAGCCGACGCCCGAACAAACTGCCCAACTGTTGCGCGGGCAGGGCATCCTCGAACAGGATTGGGCGCTGACGCGCCTCATCGCCGAACAGAGTCAGCTCTATCCGGCGATTGCTGCGGAATATGTCGACGCCGAGAGCCATTACGCGACCGTGCACGATATGACGCGTGAGATGTTTTACGTGCCAGGTCAGAGGCGTGGCCGCGCGGTCTATCCCATTGGTCCGGACTTCTGGTTCGAATTGTCGAGCCAGGCGTCTGAGACACTGGCCGCATTGCGCGACGCCTCGCGCGCGGCGACGCAATCCTATCTCGACGGTGTGATCGCATCGACGCAGCGCGCCATCCTTGTTCAAGTACTGATCTCTCTGGCGGCGCTCGTGCTTTGCGTCGCAAGCTTCTGGATGATTGCGGCGCACGTTATCGGCCCGATCCAGCGCATTGTGGATGCACTGACGCGGGCGACTAGAGGTGAAAAGGTGGAGTTCACCACCGGCGCGCAGCGCAAGGACGAAATCGGGCAATTGGCATTCGTGCTTGGCGCCTATCAAGACAATCTTGAAGAAGTGCAGCGCAGTTCCGCCGAACGTGACGAAGCCGCGCGACGCCTGGAAGGCGAAGTCATCGTTCGCCGCGCCGCCGAAGAGAAAACGCAGCAACAGCTCGAACGCTTGGCGCTGCTCCATCAGATCAGCCGCGCTATCGGTGAGCGCCAAGACCTCACGAGCATCTTCGAAGCCGCCGCCGCTAATGTCGAAACCCGGCTGCCGGCCGACTTCGTCTGTGTGTGTCTGCGCACGGGCGACGCACTCGACGTCGTGAAGGTTGCCCCGGAAAGCGGCGGTTTGGCTCACGCGATGGGGATGAGCGAGGGCGGACAGATCGAGATCGACGCAAACGGCCTTTCGCGCTGTATGTCGGGACGGCTGGTTTACGAACCGGACCTGGCGGGGCGAAGCTTTCCGTTCCCGCGCCGTCTTGCTGGAGCGGGTCTGCAATCTTTCGTCGCCGCGCCGCTGCAGGTCGAGAGCCGCGTGTTTGGCGCGCTCATCGTCGCGCGCAGCAGCGATCAGGGTTTTTCAAGCGGCGAATGCGAGTTCTTGCGGCAGCTCAGCGAGCACGCAGCCCTCGCGGCGCACCAAGCCCAGCTCTACACCGCGCTTCAGCAAGCCTTCGACGAACTGCGCCAGACCCAGGACGCGGTGATGCAGCAGGAACGTCTGCGCGCGCTCGGGCAGATGGCAAGCGGCATCGCGCACGACATTAACAACGCACTGTCACCGATCGCACTTTACACAGAATCGCTGTTGGACACTGAACCCGGCCTCAGCAAGGCAGGCCGAACCAAACTCGAAATTGTCCAGCGCGCCATCGATGACGCGGCGCGCACGATCGCGCGCATGAGCGAATTCTATAAGAAGCGCAATCGCGATCTGCCGCTTGGCGCCGTGGATCCGAACACCCTGATTAGGCAAGTGCTGGACCTCACCCAGGCGCGTTGGCGCGACATGCCGCGCGAGCGCGGTCAGTCAGTCGACGTCGCAACGGAGCTTTCCGCTGCGCTTCCGCCCATCATGGGCGACGAGAGCGAACTCCGCGAAGCATTGACCAATCTGGTTTTCAATGCGGTCGATGCTCTGCCGGATGGGGGGATGATCACGCTGCGAACGAAGCAATCAGTCGGCGGAGCCGTCCAGATCGAAGTCGAGGACAACGGCGTGGGCATGGATGAGGCGACGCGTCAACGTTGCCTGGAGCCGTTCTATACGACGAAGGGCGAGCGCGGCACGGGGCTCGGTCTCGCCATGGTGTACGGCACGGTGCAACGCCACGGCGGTGAACTCGAGATCGAAAGTGAGATTGGCAAGGGGACGGTACTGCGGCTTTGCTTCACGGCGGGAACTGGTGTTGCGGCCAATCCGGAGCAAAGAGAAGCGCCGCGGCCGAGATTGCGGCTGAGGCTTCTGATCATCGACGACGATCCTATCCTGCTTCGCTCGCTCCGAGACGTTCTGGAGCAGGACGGTCAGATCGTCACCGTCGCCAACGAGGGCGCCGCGGGCGTCGACGCGTTCGTGACCGCCCGTAATCAAGGGCAGGTCTTTGATGCTGTCATCACCGACCTCGGGATGCCTGTCATGGATGGCCGGCGCGTGGCCGCCTCTATCAAGGAGATTTCACCGCAGACGCCGATCCTGCTGCTGACGGGATGGGGCGAGCGGCTGAAGGCGGAGGAAGAGACCCCGCCTCACATAGATCAGGTGCTCAGCAAGCCGCCAAAGCTTGTTGAGTTGCGTGCAGCTCTTGCACTGGCCTGTGGTGAAGACATTCCCGCCAATGCCGCGCGAGCGTGAACGGAGGCGTCATGAGCTATCGCATTTGTCTGATCGACGACGACGTCATGGTTCTCGATCCCACCGCCGAGGGACTGAGGCACGCCGGCTATCTTGTTCTGACCGCGCCGGGTGCGGCTGCTGGGCTTGATCTTATCCAGCGTAGTGGCGCTGACGCCATCGTCACCGACATGAATATGCCCGGCACTAGCGGCGCTCAGCTGATTGTCGAAGCGCGCGCAAGCTGGCCTGACATGCCGATTATCGCCATATCGGGCTCGATCGACGCCAACGGCGAAAGCATGCTCGACGCCGCCCGCGCCCTTGGCGCTGACGCCTTGCTGCCAAAACCATTTCGTGTGGCGCAATTGAAGCAGGCTCTGGATACATTACTTCGAGCAAAGGCCGCAAACCGCGTCGTCTAGGGTTGAAGGTCCGCTTTCCGGCGCGCCCACGTCAACGACTGCTCATGGCATAAACCGGCAGCAAACCTCGCTAGACGCGCGCCTAGACGATACCGCCTGATCAACGCCGACATTGCGCAGGTCTCAAGGCGTAGCGCTGCAGTTTGTCGTACAGCGTCTTGCGGGGGATGCGCATTTCTTCGAGCACTTCGGTGATGTCGCCCCGTGGCGTTGAAGCGCGTCGGCGCCGGCAAGATCTTCACCAACGACGCGCCGGCATAGCGCGGAGCTGGAGTTCGAAGTGCGAGCCTGCGTGATACTTGAGTTCAAAGTAGAACAAATGTTCCGCTAGTGGCTATATCTGGAAATATAGTATCATCAAGCTGTGGACCGCATTTTTCCAAGCTTGATACTGGTGCTCGCGTGCGGCGCTGCGGCGCCGGCGCTGGCGCAGACGGGGTCTGAGGGCGCAGTCAGTTACGACGCCGCGTATTTTTCTTCGTCTTCGCCGCGCACGGCGCTCGACATGGTCGAAAGGGTGCCGGGCTTTGTGCTGGAAGAGGGCGAAGAGCGGCGTGGCTTTGCCGGCGCGCAAAGCAATGTGCTGATCGATGGCGAGCCACCGGCGTCGAAGGCGCAGGAAATTGAGGATGTGCTGGCGCGCATTCCAGCGCGTGACGTGATCCGCATCGAATTGATCCGCGGCGGCGCCGGTGCGGGCAGCGCGCAATCGGTCCGCGTCAATATCGTGCGGCGTCCGAGTAGCGGCGAGGGCGTGTGGGAGGTTGAACTGGCGCGTGTGCGCGACGGACGCGTGACGCCGTCGGGCGAAGCGGCGTGGACCGGACGCTACGGCGACGTCGACTACGGGCTCACCGCAGCCTTGGACCTTGAGCATCTGCCGATCGTGGGATCTCGCGAGGACCTGGATGCGGGCGGCGGGTTGGTCGAGCGGCGCCGTGAACGTGTGCCGACCGACGAGCGCGAAGGGCGGTTGGCTGGCGAAGCGACCTTGCCTTGGAGCGGTGGCGAGGCCTCAGTGACGGCGCAACTCAGCCGCGCGGAGGTGGACGAGAACGAGCTCGGCGCGTTGTTCGATGCGATTGGCGACGGGGCGGGGGCAGTCGATACGCAATCGTTCGAGCGTGAGGATATTGGCGAAATCGGTCTTTCGTATCGTCGCGGATTTGGGGCGTGGAATACCGATCTCGGTGTGGTGATCACCCGGCGTCGCTTTGAGAGTGAAGAAGATAGTGCGGAGTTTGACGCTGCTGGTGCGTTCGACGGAGGCGCGCAGCAGGATCAGCGGATCGATAGCGGCGAGACCATCGCGCGGATCACCGTCGAGCGGAGTTTGAATGATGTTTGGCGCATAGAGCTGGGCGCGGAAGCGGCGCTCAACACGTTGGAGCAGCGGCTAACTCTGACGGAAGACGATGGAAGTGGGCCCACGCCTGTCGTCCTGCCGTCGGCAAACGTAAGTGTTGAAGAAGAGCGCGCCGAGATTTCGGCGATGCTGGCCGGTGCGCTGACGCCGGCATGGGCGCTGGAGGCGGGCGTAGCCGCTGAGACCTCGACGTTGTTGCAAGAGGGGGACGTGAGTCGGCGCACGGAGCTTACCTACTGGAAGCCATCGGTGCAACTCACACGCACCTTCGGTCGCAATCAATTCCGCTTTCGCGCGTACCGCGATGTCGGGCAGCTCGACTTTGAGGATTTCGTGTCGGCGGCGGATATCGCGAGCGCGATCGTTGACGGCGGCAATCCCGATCTCAGACCCGAGACGTCGTGGCGCGCGGAGGCTGCGGGTGATTGGCGGTTTGCGGAAGATGGCGCTCTTAGCGTCACGCTCTATCGCTGGTGGGTCGAGGATGCACTTGATCTCGTGCCTGTCGGCGACCCCGGTGATCAGGTCGACGCGCCCGGCAATATCGGTGACGCCGACGTGACCGGCGTCCGCGTGGCGCTCTCTCTGCCGTTGCCGTTCAGCGCCGAGCTTCGCATCGAGGGCATGACACAAAGCTCTGAAGCGACGGATCCGCTTACCGGTGAGACGCGCGCTATCTCGGGCTTTGACGAAAGCACGCTCGCCGTGCGCTTGCGTCAGGACTTGGGGGCGGCGCATCTATCGTGGGGCGTTGAGTTCGAGCGCGAGACGGAAGCCCCGTCGTGGCGGCTCGATCGGATTGAGTTTGAACAAGACGCAGACGACCTCACGCTCTGGATTGAGACGACGGCGTTTCCGAGTGTGAAACTGCGGGCCTGGGCGTCAAACCTCACCGACGACACAGACACGCGCTCTCGCCGCATCTTCGACCCGGATCGGCTCGGCGTGCTCGACCGGTTGGACGAGCGCGCGCGAGGCGAGGGCGTTGTTGTTGGCGTCTCGGCGAGCGGCGCGTTCTAGCGCTGCTCCAGATTCAGCGCGCCTGCGATGTCGGACCACGGCACCAGTTTGAAGTTCTGATACTCTTGCGGCGCGATGTTGCGGCCGTCTTGCGCGATGAAGACGCCGTGCTCGTACGGGCCGCCGAGATTGGCGCTCAGCACATCGAGGCCGTCGGTTTCCGAAATGCCGTCGACGCCGCGCGCGGCGTCAGCCAGAACCGCAAACGATCCGACGTATTCATTGGCGCCTTCGCGGCGGAACACGGCGTAGGTGTTGTTGCCTTGGCTCGACACCACGATGTAGCCGCGGCCGCCACCGAGATCGTAGATGCCGACGCCTTCGAGATCATCTTTCAACGCGCTGTTGGCTTCGACTGTCTGGACCGATGTAGGCGCCGTGCCCGCGTCCGGCTCGGCACCGATGCGCCAGAGGCCGACATCTTCTTCGGCAACATAGAGCACGCCCAGTTCATCGTCGGCGACACAGCCTTCGGTTTGCGTTGCGAACGGAATGTCACGCACGACAACCGCGCGGACGCGGCCATTGCCGGCGTCCTGCAACTCCCATTGGCGCACCGGGCCGTTGTTGTCGGTGACGAAAACATACGTCTTGCCGCTCTGGGCGCTGTGATACATGCATAGGCCATAGGGATCGACGAAGCCGGTTGGCTGCAGGCCGTCCGCGACGTTGACGAGCCGGCGCGCGGCGCCGTCGACCCGATAGATCGAGATGCCGTCATTGGTGCGGTTCGATGACGTGACGATCGAGACCGTCTGGCCGTTGAGCGAGAAGCCGTCACGGACGTCGACATTGTTCATGCGGCCGTCGGGCAGGAATTGCAGCACGCGGCCTTGGAGATCGTAAACGTAGAGCCCCGATTGCTTCTGCGTGCCGATGATGATGCTGCGTGACGGGTTGTTGCGGTCGACCCAGATCGCGGGATCGTCGGCGGCGTCGCCGTCGGTTTCTACCGGCGTAGTTTCCGCACTTGGGTGCACCACCGCAATATTGGACTCGAGCGGCGTGCGAGGATCGACGGGTGTGCCTGCGCCAAGATTCAGGGCGTGGGCGATGTTGTCCCACGAGATCACTTTATAGTTGGTGCCACCGTCGTTTTCGTCGTCGGTGACAACAAGCGCGCCCTGCGGGAAGAGAGAGCCATAGCCGAAGCTGCTCGCGTTCAATCCGCCCGCGGCTTCAACACTGTCGATCGCCCCGTTGGTGGGGACCATGAAGCTGCCGCGATAGTCGTAGTCGGCGTTGCGGTCATAAACGTGGAATTGATTGGAGGAGGCGTCGGACGCGACGAGGTAGGTCGCGTTGCCGGCATTGTAGATCGCGACGCCGCCGGCTTCTTCGGTGATGCGGCCAAGGCGCGCGGCGTCGATCAGGGTCGGCACCACTTCGGCTTCTGGATCCGCTTCAAAGCGCCAGAAACCGACGCCTTGTTCGGCGACATAAAGATCGCCGTTGGCGTCGTCCGCGGTGCAGTAGCTGGCTTCTGATGCGACGCGGAGTTGACGCACAAGGTGAGCATCAAGGCCGTTGGCGCCGCCAGAGATCATGTATTGCGCAATCTCACCGCCACCGCCGAGAACGAAGGCATACAGCGTTGAATCGCGGCGATCGCGATAGAGGCACATGCTCTCGCTGGCGAAACCGACGGCAATCTCGCGCGCGGTGCGTTCGCGCAATGTCGCGCTTTCGGCGTCGAGTTCGAATAGACGCAAGCGATTGGCGCCGCCATCGAGCGCAGCAACGGTCCAGCCGCTCGAAGCAGGCGCGCCGTAACGCGCGTCGACGCCGACAACAGCGCCGGCAGGTGTTGAAGAGATGCGCTCACCGGTGAGGCTATAGAGTTCAACACCGCCCGCTTCGCTCGAACCCAGAATCAAACCGTCGCCTTGGCCGCGTGGAATAATGATCGCGGTGTTGGCGTCGGACTGCTCGGTCGGCGCCGTTTCGGCGCGGGCCGGCGCCACTGGAGAGGGCGCCGGTTGCGGGGCGACCGCGGCGCCAGTCGTCGCGCAGCCCGCCAATGCTGCGGTTGCGAACAGGCTGAGCATCCACGATTTCCGCATATGTTTCGTCCCCTCTGAAGCCAGAAACGGCTCTCTAGCCGCGGTTTGCAACGATTTCGCGTTGCATTGCTGCCACCCCCCTCACAAGTTCGCAAGAGAAATTCCAAAAAGCTTGTTGAATGGAATATTCGTTCGTATCATCTAGTTGTCATGACAACCTCGTATTTGCCCGGCGCTCGCCCGGCGGACAGCGGGGGACTGAGGGGAGATCGCAAAGATGAAGTTCATGCGTAAGGCGGCGCTGCGGACGTTGCTGTTGTCGTGCTGCTTGGCGATGCCAAGCGTGGCGCTGGCTCAAGATCAGCCTGCGGCCGAAGATGAGAGCCTGGAAGACATCGTCGTCACGGGCGAGATCCAGTATCGCAACCGTACGGACACGGTCGCGCCGGAACTCGTTTACGACCAGCGCTTCTTCGAGCAATTCGAGCCACTCTCGGTTGGCGATCAACTCTCGCGCGTGCCGGGTGTTGCGTTCACCAGCGATATCGGCGAGCGCGATGCGCCGCAAATGCGCGGCCTCGGTGAAGGTTTCACGCAAGTGCTGGTCAACGGCCGCCCGATTCCCGGCGCCGGCAACGACCGCACCGTGTTTGTCGACCGTATTCCGGCTGAAATCATCGACCGGATCGAGATTGTCCGTTCACCGAGCGCCGATATCGACAGCCAAGGCATCGGCGGCACGATCAACATTATTCTGAAGGACGGCATGAGCCTGCCGCCGGGCGCGATTGCCCGCGTCGGCGCGATCTACGACACCGACAATGAAGAGCTGAACGGCCTCGGCGCGCTTTCTATGTCTGGCCGTAATGATGCGCGCACCTTCGCGTGGTCGGCGACGCTCGACTATCAAACTCGCTACAATGTGAAGGTTCTCGATCAGCAATTGTTCGACGACACGTCACCGGGCTTTGCTGACAGCGATGACGGCTCGGATCTGTTCGATCCGGACGGCTTCTCGTTCCCGGGCCCGTCGACGGTTGCGGTAGAACACGAAGATCAAGTCGATACACGCGACAGCACTGACTTGTCGTTCAACGGCGACCTCACGTTCGCGCTGGCGCCGGATCACGAACTCCGGATCGACGGCTTCTATCTCAACACCGAGCGCGATGAGACTGAAAGCGGCGTGCTCTATGCGCGTGAAGACGGCACCGCGACGGCGAACGACGACGTTTCTGACGAAGTCTGGGAACTCGACGAAATCGCGTCACAAGCGCAGCACATCGAGCAAAGCAGCTACGGCCTGTCGGCGCTCTACGAAGGGCGTTTGAGCTCGAACTGGAGCATCGAGAGTGAAGCGCGCTACGCGAACTTCACCGAAGACAACGTCCAGACCGATTTCGAGGACGAACCAGCTGAGCCGGTGGAGCAGGAACGCATCAATAGCGACGACACCGAACTGTCGTTCGATGCAGCACTGACCTTCAACTCGGACGCCTTCGCGCAGAACATGGGCATGGCGAGCTTCGAGTTCGAAGTCGGCGCCGCGGTCAAGCAAAAGACGCGCGACTACACGTTCCAAGCCTTCGAAGACGATAACGGCGACGGCGACTTCGACGATCCGGATGATGACGTCACCCCGGACAGCGGTCTGTTCGAATACGAAGAGAATCGCTTCGACCTCTGGGCAATGGCTGAACTCGGTCTCACTGAAGCGCTGACCGTGCAACTCGGCGTGCGTTCGGAAAACACTGACACCGAAGCAAACGTCGTTGATGGCGCCAGCGGCGATAGCTCCGAAGACCAGCTCAACCCGTCGCTGCACGTCCAGTACACGCCATGGGAGAACGGCCAGTTCCGTGTCAGCTACGCACGCACCGTGCGTCGCCCGTCGCTCGACCAGGTTGTGCCGTTCGCGGACTCCGATTCGCCGGAGGACGATGACGAGACGTTCGGTAACCCGAACCTCGAGCAAGAAACCGCTTGGGGCTACGACATCGGTTACGAGCATCGCCTCGGCCGTCGCGGCGTTATCGGCTTCAACTACTTCCACCGCGACGTGGAAAATTTGATCTCGCTCATCAATACCGGCGTTTCCACCGGTGTGCCGGGCGCGTTCGAATATACCTACGACAACACCGGCGACGGCGAAGTCTCGGGTTGGGAAGTCGATGTCTCGACTCCGCTCAGCTTTATCGGCCTCGATGAAACCGGCTTCTTCGCCAACTATACGAGCTTGGACTCAGAGCGCACCGAGCCGTTGACGGGGCTGACCGCGCGCTTCAACGCCCAGCCGGACTACGTCTATAACTGGGGCATCACCCAAAACATTCCGTCGTGGAATACGAGCTTCGGTTTCAGCTACCGCAAGCAGGGGATGTCGGAATCGCTCTTCCTCGGCGAGGTCGAGCGCCAATGGTATGACGGCAACCTCGAGGTGTTCGTCGAACAACGCCTCACCGAAAACATGGTGCTGCGTCTGGTTGGCAACAATCTGCTCGACGCCGACAGCACCCAAGCGGAGCGCAATTTCGACGGCGATACGGCGCAAGAAATCATCGACAACCAGATCGCTGGCGATGTCGATGAATTCGAAGTGGAGCGTGAAAACTCCTCGCCGACGGTGCTGATCTCGCTGCGCGCGGTGTTCTAACGCCGCGCCAGCAACACACTCCTCCTAAGCTCTTCAGCGGCCCCGAAAGGGGCCGCTTTCTTATGCTTTAGAGAGAGACGGGCTTGCCTTGCTGCATAGAGGCTTGGGCGGCGGTGGCCAGCTTCAAGGCGGCGACGCCGTCGGCGTAGCCGATCTGCGGCGCGATGTTGCGCACCAACATGTCGGCAAAGTGCGCCATCTCGAGCCGATAGGCGGCGGCGTAGCGGTCGAGGAAGAAGTTCTGGAACTGATCTGCTTGGGCGCCAGCTTCGGTCCACGCTTCCACAGTGCTTTCGGTGACGTTGTTGGCGCGCAGCGCGCCTTGCGAGGCGAACGCTTCGAGGCGCTGGTCGTAGCCGTAACCGCTCCGGCGGCTGTTGGAGATGACGCAGAGCTTGCCCGATGGCGTGCGTAGGATTGCTTTGGCGGTATCAATATCGCCGAGCCGGCCTATCTCGGGGTCGACCAGGCACGCGCCCGCGGCGAACACCTCGCTTGGCTCTTCGCCGAGCACCCAGCGGGCCATGTCGAAATCGTGGATCGCCATGTCCTTGAACAGGCCGCCGCTCACCGGGATGTAGCCGGCCGGAGGCGGTGAGGGATCGTGGCTGGTGATGTGCAGCGTTTCGAGTTTGCCAACGGCGCCCGCATCCAGCTTTGTCTTCAGCGCGCGGAAATTCGGATCGAAGCGGCGGTTGAAAGCAAGGAAGAGGCGGGCGCGTAAGCCTTCGAACTTCCCAGCCGCATCTTCGGCGCGCTTGAGATCGAGATCGATTGGCTTCTCGCAGAAAATGGCCTTGCCGGCTTCGGCCGCCTTCAGACTGAAGGCGAGGTGGGTGTCCGTCGACGACGCGACGATCACACCGGTGATCGATGCATCACCCAGCGCGCCGTCGAGATCGGCGACTTTGGCATGGAAGCTTTCCGCCGCCGATTTCGCGGAGTCCGCGATCGGATCGACGACGTACGCCAGTGATAGCTCGGGATGAGCGGCGACGTTCGCGGCATGAATGCGGCCGATGCGGCCCGCGCCGATGAGAGCGATCTTGTGCATGTCAGTCCTCAGAGCTTCACAACGGCGTTGGTGCGCGCCGATTCCGCGCATGCCTCGGCCCAGGCGAGCGCCGCCAGGCCTTCCGCGAAACCGACCTGAGATTTCGCACGGCCAGTGACGACGTCGGCGAAGTGATCGATCTCCCGCTTGTAGGAGGCGGCGTAGCGGTTGAGGAAGTTTGGCCGGATCGGCGAGGCGCTGGCGCCGGCCTCGCCCCACACTTGTACTTGATCGACGCGCTCGTTGGCGCTCATGGCCATGCCTTTGGAGCCGTAAGCTTCGACGCGCTGGTCGTAGCCGTAACCGCTGCGGCGCGTGTTGGAGATGACGCATAGCTTGCCGGACGCGGTGCGCAGAATGACGCGGGCGGTGTCCACATCGCCCAGTCTGGCAATCTCAGGATCCACCAAGCAGCTCGCGGTCGCGAAAATCTCAGTCGGTGGCTCGCCCAGAAGCGAGTTGGCCAGATCGAGATCGTGGATGGTGAAGTCTTTGAAGAGACCGCCGGAGCGCGGAATGAAGGCGGGCGGTGGAGACGCCGGATCGTGGTTGATCAACGTCAGCGTTTCGAGTTTGCCGATTACGCCGGACGCGATCTTTTCTTTGAGCGCGTTCACGTGCGGGTCAAAGCGGCGATTGAAGCCGAGCACGAATGGGGCGCCGTCGAACAGCTTCGCCGCGGCGCGCGCCTTGGCTAGGTCAAGATCGATCGGCTTCTCGCAAAACACCGCCTTGCCGGCCTTGATGCAAGTCACGCTGTGTTCGAGGTGCATGTCCGTCGAGCTGGCGACGATCGCGCCCTTTACGGCCGGATCGGCGAGAGCGTCGCTCAAGGTGGCGATTTCGGCGCCCAGTTCTGCGGCGAGCTTGGCCCCCAGCGCGGGATCGGTTTCGACGACGTAGCGCAGCCGCAGATCCGGGTGGCGGGCGGCGTTTGGCCCGTGAATTTGGCCCATCCGGCCAGCGCCGATCAGAACGACATCGTGTTTTTGGCTCATGGCCCCTCGCATCGGACGGCGTCCGGGCGCCGTCAATCGCGCCCCGGGCCGGTTCAGAACAGGTGTTGCAGCAACCACCGCTTATGGAACGAAAATTCCGCGCCCTGCAAGCCCGGCAAGCGGCGAACATTGCGTTCCAAGTGCGGAATATATATTCTGCCTCGTGACGTTGCTCCGGAGCCACGATGTCCAGCGCCAACCCGCCGCAAACCAGCGAAGAACTGCGTGCGGCTATACTCGATCGCTACGAAGATCTCTCAAAGCGGCTCCAACAGATCGCCCGCTACGTGCTCGACGAGCCCAACGCGATGGCGCTTGAGACGCTGGCGGTGATAGGCGAGCGGGCGGGGGTGCAGCCATCCGCGATCGTCCGTTTCGCAAAAGCCGTCGGCTTCGAGAGCGCTAGCCAAATGCAGAAGGTGATCCGCGACGGGCTGATCGCGGGCTCCACAGTGCTTGGCTACAGCGAGCGGGTGCGCCAGTTCAGCGAAGGCGCGCAGGCGCGCGACGGCGGCAATCCGGATCACGTGCTGGCGGAATTCATTGAGGGCAACGTTCTGGCGCTGAACAATCTGCGCGAACTTGTCAAAGCCAGCGACCTGCGCACCGCAGTTCGTCTGATTTCAGACGCCGAAACCGTTTATGTTGTGGGTTTTCGGCGCTCTTTGCCGGTTTCCTCTTACCTCGCTTACTCGCTCCAGCAGCTCAACAAGCGCACCGTCTTTGTGGATGGCGTCGGCGGACTGACACGTCAGCAGATCCAAACCATCGGGCCAGACGATCTCCTGATCGACATCAGTTTCCATCCCTACGCCGAGGAAACGATCCAAGCGGTGCAAACGGCGTCTGCGCACGACGCCAAGGTGCTGTCGATCAGCGACTCGCTTGTCAGCCCTACGGCCAAGCCGGCGACTCTGGCGCTGCAGGTGAAAGAGGCGGAGGTGCGGAAGTTCCGCTCTCTCGCGGCCACCATGTGCTTGGCGCAGGCCATCGTCATTTCTTACGCCTTTGAACTCAGCCAGCAGGACAAATCCAAGAAGACCAAGGCGCCGGTGCCTAAACGCCGCCGCGCCGGCTGAGGATTCGTATGAAACGAATGTTGCAGAATGAAACGTGGTAGAATAAGCATTGCATAGTTCGCCGCCACACGCGCGGCGCGAGAGAGGCGTGGACCCACCCGATGGCGCAGAGAGAGCGCACGCTTGATCTGATCACGATCGGCAGGTCGTCCATCGACCTCTACGGCCAGCAGGTTGGCGGCCGTCTCGAGGATATGGGCTCGTTCGCCAAGTACGTCGGCGGCAGCCCCACCAACACCGCGATCGGTGCGTCGCGTCTGGGTCTAAAAACCGGACTGATCACCCGCGTCGGCGCCGACCATATGGGCCGTTTCATCCGCGAAGAATTGGTGCGCGACGGCGTCGATGTGCGCGGTGTGAAGAGCGACCCGGAGCGGCTCACGGCGCTCGTCGTTCTGGGTATCCGCGACCGCGAGACGTTCCCACTCATTTTCTACCGCGAGAACTGCGCTGATATGGCGCTCGACGAGAGCGACATCGATCCAGAGTTCGTCTCGAGCGCTGGCTGCGTGTTGCTGAGCGGCACCCATCTCTCACGGCCCAACGTGTTTGCTGCGAGCTTGAAAGCTGCCGAGGTCGCCAAGAAGGCGGGACGCCTCGTTGCGTTCGATGTCGACTACCGGCCTGTGCTGTGGGGGCTGGAATCGCGCGACATGGGCGAGAACCGCTTCGTCGCCAATGACGCGGTAACGGTGCAGCTCCAAAAGATAGTGTCGCTTTGCGATCTGATCGTCGGCACCGACGAAGAGATCCATATCCTGGGCGGTACGACGGACACGCTTGCCGCGCTGCGCGCCATTCGGGAGAAGACTCAAGCACTGATTGTGCTGAAGCTCGGTGCGCAAGGTTGTGTCGCCTACGACGGTGCGATTCCGAACAAGATCGAAAAGGGTGCTCTCGTCCGCGGTTTTCCGGTCGAGGTATTCAACGTCCTGGGCGCTGGCGATGCGTTCATGGCCGGTTTTCTGCGCGGTTGGCTGCGCAACGAGAAGATCGAGCGCTGCTGCGAAATCGCCAACGCTTCCGGGGCCATAGTTGTCTCGCGTCACGGCTGTGCGCCCGCGATGGCGACATGGACGGAGATGGAGCATTTCCTCGCGATGAAGAGCCGTCCGCATCGTCTGCGTGAGTTGGCCGACCTTGAGCATCTGCATTGGGTCGGAACGCGGCGCGGTGCGTACGACGAGTTGACGGTTCTGGCGATTGATCACCGCAGCCAGTTCGAAGATCTCGCGCGCAAGACAGGCGCGGATGAAGAGCGCATCTCGCAATTCAAACTGCTCGCAGTGCGCGCGGCGCACCAGTTGGCGAAAGACGACAAGCGCTTTGGCGTGCTGCTCGACGGCCGCCACGGCATGCGCGCGCTCGAAGCCGCGGCGGACTTGCCGTATTGGATCGGGCGCCCGATCGAGCTGCCGCAATCGTGCCCGCTGGAGTTCGATACCAAACACGCCGACGTCGCGAGCGAGCTGGCGGAGTGGCCGCTGAATCACACCGTAAAGTGTCTCATCCATCATCATCCCGACGATCCGCAGGACTTGCGTGAGCGTCAGGAACGCCAGGCGCTGCGCCTGTTCGATGCTTGCCGCACAACGCGCCACGAATTGCTGATGGAAATTATCGCGTCGAAGAATGGCGCGGTCGACGCGAACACTACCGCGCGCGCTATTCAGCGTTTCTACGATCTCGGCATTCGCCCCGATTGGTGGAAGCTCGAACCGGCGGCCGATGCAGAGACCTGGTCGCGCATCGAGCGGGCTATTGTGTCAAACGATCCGCACTGCCGCGGCGTCGTTCTGTTGGGCCTTTCGGTGCCGCAGGACGAGCTGATCAAGTCGTTTCCGATCGCGGCGCGCGCCAATATCGTGAAGGGCTTCGCGGTAGGCCGTACTATCTTCAACGGCGCCGCTGAACGCTGGTTCAAGGGCGAGATCGACGACGCAGCCGCGATCGAGGCGCTATCGTCCAATCTGTCCGTGCTGGTCGATGCGTGGCGCAAGGCGAAGAAGGCGCGTACGAGAGAGGCATGAGCACGGTGCGTCTCACCGCGGCGCAAGCCGCTGTCCGCTATCTCGCGAACCAATTCGTCGAGGAGGATGGACGCGAGGTTCCTTACTTCGCAGGCGTGTGGGCGATTTTCGGTCATGGCAATGTCGCGGGGTTGGGTGAGGCGCTCTATGCAGCGCGGGACACGTTGCCGACGTATCGTGCGCACAATGAGCAAGCCATGGCGCACGCCGCGATCGCGTACGCCAAGCAGAAGCGCCGCCGCCGCGCGATGATCTGCACCACATCGATCGGCCCTGGCGCCACCAACATGGTGACGGCGGCCGCGTTGGCGCATGTGAATCGTCTGCCGGTGTTGTTACTGCCCGGCGACGTGTACGCCACGCGCCGGCCGGACCCGGTGCTGCAACAGATTGAAGACTTTGGCGACGCGACCGTGTCCGCCAATGACGCGTTCCGGCCTGTGTCGCGCTTCTTCGATCGATTGACACGCCCGGAGCAAATTCTGGATTCACTGCCGCGCGCTGTGGCGACACTGCTTGATCCGGTGAACTGCGGACCGGCTACGCTCGGTTTTTGCCAAGATGTGCAGGCCGAGGCGTTCGACTATCCGAAGTCCTTTTTCGAGAAGCGTGTGTGGCGCATTCGCAAGCCGCAACCTGAAGCGCAAGACATCGATGCGCTTGCCGCGTTGCTGCGCGAGGCCAAAGCGCCGCTGATCATCGCCGGCGGCGGTGTGCTCTATGCGGACGCCGAGCGCGCGCTAGCGCGCTTCGCCGAGGCGAGTGGTGTGCCGGTGGCGGAGACGCAAGCCGGGAAGGGTGCATTGGCTTGGGATCATCCGAGTCAACTGGGGTCAATCGGCGTTACAGGGTCGAGCGCAGCGAACGAAGCCGCCGTCGCCGCGGACGTCATCGTCGCAATCGGAACGCGCCTGCAGGATTTCACCAGTGGCTCGCGCACGCTGTTCGAGCGTGAGGGTGCGGCTCTGGTTCAAGTCAACGTCGCCGCCCACGATGCGAACAAGCATGGGGCGCGCGCTGTCATCGGTGACGCGGGCGTTGTGCTCGACGCGCTAAGCCGGAAACTCGAAAGCTGGCGCGTGCCGAACGCGTGGAGTGACGCTAACAGCAAGCGGATCGCTATTTGGTCGAAGGCGGTCGACTCCGCGACGGCGCCGCCGAAGGGCCAAGACAAGCCGAGCGATGGCCAAGTGATCGGCGCCGTGCAGCGCGCGGCGGATGAGAATGCGGTCGTTGTGTGCGCAGCCGGCGGTTTGCCCGGCGAACTCCATAAGCTCTGGCGCACCGCGAATCCTGGCGGCTACCATCTTGAGTACGGCTATTCGTGCATGGGCTACGAAATCGCCGGCGGCCTGGGCGTGAAGATTGCCGCGCCGGAGCGCGACGTGTTCGTGATGGTTGGCGATGGCTCGTACCTAATGATGAATTCCGAGATCGCGACGTCTGTGATGCTCGGCAAGAAGCTCACCATCGTTGTCCTCGACAATCGCGGCTACGGCTGCATCAACCGGCTGCAGCGTTCGACTGGCTCCGAGTCGTTCAACAATCTGCTTGCCGACGCGCAGCACGAAGCGTTGCCGGACATCGATTTTGTTGCGCACGCCGCGAGCCTCGGCGCCATCGCTGAGAAAGCTGACAACGTGGCGGCGCTGGAAGCAGCGCTCGCGCGCGCCAAGAAAGCCGATCGCACCAGCGTCATTGTCATCGATACGGATCCGATGATTACGACGGAAGCCGGCGGTTGGTGGTGGGATGTGGCGGTGCCGGAAGTATCCGAGCGCGGTCCGGTGCGCGACGCGCGCAAGGCGTACGAAGACAAGATCAATCCGAAAGACAAACGATGAGCATCCGCTGGGGCGTCAGCCCGATCGCCTGGGCCAATGACGATATGCCGGAGCTCGGCGGCGACACGCCGCTGGAGACCATCCTGCGCGAGATCCAAGAGGTTGGTTTTGAAGGCGTCGAACTCGGCGGCAAGTTTCCGCGTGAGCCGAATGCGCTGAAGGCTGCGCTGGCGCCATACAAGCTCGATTGCGTCGGCGGTTGGTATAGCGGCAGCCTGCTCGTGCAGGCTGCCGACGCAGAGATCGCGGCGCTGCAGGATCATTTGAAGCTGCTGAAGGCGATGGGCTCGACCGTGTTCGTGTTTGCCGAAACCAGCAACGCCGTGCACTCGAACAAGGCAGTGCCGCTGGAGGGAGCGCCGCGGCTTAAGAGCGGCGACTGGAAGCAGTTCGGCGACCGGATGAGCAAAGTGGCGGACTATGTCCAAAGCCAAGGCATCAAGTTCGCGTATCACCACCACCTCGGGACGGTGGTCGAGAACCAGGCCGACATGGATGCGTTCATCGCGGCAACGTCGCCAAGCGTGGGGTTCACCTTGGACACTGGCCACGCTGCGCTCGGTGGGGTGAAGTCACTTGATACGATCGAGCGCTACCCCGAGCGCATCAATCACGTGCATTGCAAAGACGTGCGTGGTCCGATCCACGCCGAAGCGCGGCGCACCGGCAAGAGCTTCCTCGATGGCGTGCTCGCCGGAATGTTCACGGTTCCGGGCGATGGCAGCATCGATTTCGGTGCTGTGATGAAAGCCCTGACGCAAATCGACTATAGCGGATGGATCATCATCGAAGCTGAGCAAGATCCTGCGCTGGCAAATCCAAAGCAATATGCTGAACTTGGCCTTGCGACGCTGAAACGTGAAGCGGCGGCGGCTGGTTTGATCTGACGGAGCGTGGGCGATGCCTGACCTACGAGTGCGATCGAAAGAGCGGGACGAAGGCGGCGCGGTCCTCACCGTAACCCCGGAAAGCGCGGGCTGGACTTATGTTGGCTTCAAAGTACTGAAGCTTGAAGCCGGTGAAAGCGCCGCCGGAGGCGACGCAGGCCGTGAAGCTTGCATCATTGTGCTGAGCGGGCGTTGTGATGTTCAAGTCGGCAAGCAGCGCTTTGACAATATCGGTCAACGCATGAGCGTGTTCGAAGACGCACCGCCGGCTGCGGTGTACGCGCCCGCTGGCGCGCTCTACGCGATCACCGCACGTACGACGCTCGAAATCGCGATTGGCAGCGCACCGGGTGAAGGCGGCGGCGAAGCGCGGCTCATTCCCGCCGATCGTATTTCGCGAGAAACGCGTGGGCAGGGCACGAACACGCGCTACGTCCGCAACATCCTGCCGGAGACCGAGCCCGCAGAGAGCCTGCTGATCGCTGAGGTGATCACGCCGGGCGGCAACTGGTCATCCTATCCGCCGCACAAGCACGATCGCTTGGCCGAGCCGGAAGAGTCGCACTTGGAAGAGGTGTACTATCACCGCCTCAACCCGCCGCAGGGCTTTGCGTTTCAGCGTGTCTATACCGACGACCGCTCGCTCGATGAAACTGTGAGCGTCGAGGATGGTGACGTGGTGTTGGTGCCGCGCGGCTATCACCCAGTCGGTGCGCCGCATGGGTATGATCTCTACTACCTGAACATCATGGCCGGTCCGAAGCGGACCTGGATCTTCAACAACGATCCGGCGCATGCCTGGATCGCCAAGAAAAAATAGAACTCAAAGGGGAAGCGCGTGGCGGGTGGATTACTGAAAGCGTTCGCGACGGCCGCCGATGCGCCATTGATCGGCGATCAAAAAGAGATCGACCGGCTTTTCAGATCGAACCGTTGGCGTGTGATGTTCGCCATCACCTTCGGCTACGGGCTGATCTACACATGCCGCCTCGCCATCGGCATGGTGAAGCCGTCGATGATCGACGCCGGCATCTTCACGCCGGCCGAGTTCGGCCTGATCGGCTCGGCGCTGTTCTATACCTACGCGCTCGGCAAGCTGACGAACGGTTTCTTCGCAGATCACTCGAACATGCGCGTGTTCTTGACGTTCGGCTTTCTGATGACGGCGATCTGCAATGTCGGCATGGGCTTTGCCGACACGGTGTTGATTGCCGCAATCGTCTGGGGCGTGAACGGCTATTTCCAGGGCTTTGGCGCGCCGGGCGGTGTCGTCGCCATGACGCATTGGTTCTCAAACAAGGAACGCGGTCGCGCCTACGGGCTTTGGAGCACCGCGCATTCGATCGGCGAGGGGCTGACGTTCTTCGTGATCGGCTCGGTTGTCGCCTATTTCGGCTGGCGCTGGGGCTACTTCGTTCCAGCCATGATCGGCTTCTTCGCCGCGGCCATGATGTGGCTCATGGTGCGCGATCGTCCGCGTACGATGGGACTGCCAACTGTTGCGGATTGGAAGAATGACCATTTGCCGGAGAGCGAAGGCTCGAAGAGCAAATCGACGGTCGCGTTGCAGTTCTCAATCCTCAAAAATCCGGCCATTTGGATTCTCGCGCTCTCCAGTGCCGCAAACTACGTGACACGCTACGCTATAAACTCGTGGGGACCGCTCTATCTGCAAGAAGCGCGCGGCATGGATGAGATCGCGTCCGGCACGATGCTGATGATCTCCACACTCGCCGGCATCGCAGGTTCGATTCTCTACGGCATCATCAGCGACAAATTTTTCAACGCGCGCCGCCCGCCGGCCAACCTGCTGTTCTTTGTGGTCGAGTTCATCGGCCTGATGCTGATCTTCTTTGGCCCGACCGACATGATCACGCTCACAATTGGCATGCTGCTGTTCGGCTTGGGCCTCACCGGCTTGGTCGCCTCCCTCGGCGGCCTGTTCGCTGTCGACATCTGCCCGAAGCGCGTAGCGGGCGCCGCGATGGGCGTGATTGGCGTGTTCTCCTATATCGGCGCCGCGATCCAGGAGAATATCAGCGGCATCCTGCTCGATCAGAACTCGACCATGGTCGGCGCCGATCGCGTTTATGACTTCATGCCGGCGATCTACTTCTGGGTCGGTTCGTCGGTGCTCTCCATGATCCTGGCGGCGACGCTCTGGAAGACGAAACTGCGCGACTGATGTCTCCACTACTTCAAGCCATGACAGAAGCCGCGCGCGTCGCAGGCGAGGGGCTCATTCAGGACTCCTCGCGCGTGCGCGCTGAGCTCGGCGTGCAAAATAAGGTGGGCCCTGATTTCGTCAGCCAGGCCGACCTGCGCGCGGAAGCGACGATCAAGGCAATCCTCACCGAGCACGCGCCGGACTACGCCTTCCACGGCGAAGAGGGCGGCCGCGTCGGCGGTGAGAATTCCGATCTGACTTGGCTTGTCGACCCGCTCGACGGCACCACCAATTTTCTTTGGGGCGCGCCATTGTTCGGCACCTGCATCGCGCTTGCGCGTGGCGACGAGGTGCTCGCCGGCGTGATCAACATGCCTGTTACCGGCGAGATGCTGTGGGCGGAGCAGGGCGAGGGCGCGTTTCTCAACGGCAAGCCAATCCGCGTCAGCGAGAAGACACGCATCGAGGATTCCGTCATCGCGTTCGGCATCCCTCACGCTGGCAAGCCCGGCCACGATCTCTTTCGTGAAGAGATGGGTCGCCTTTCGCGCAAAGCGACAGGCGTGCGCCGAACGGGCTCGGCCGCGGTCGATCTCGCTTACGCTGCGTGCGGCCGGTGGGATGCGTACATCGAACGCATCGTCGCCGCCTGGGACATGGCTGCCGGTGTCGGCATCATCTTGGAAGCCGGCGGTGCGGCGACAGATGCCGACGGCAATCCACTCAATCTGCACGGTGGCAGCGTTTGCGCTGGCGCGCGCGGCTTGATTGCGCCGCTCACGGCGGAAATGCGCGCGGCGCGCGCGGCCCTCAACTCAGAAAGAGATCAGGCATGAGCACACATCGGCGTTCTCTGCTCAAGAATGCAGGCCTTATCGCGGCTTCGCTGCCATTCGTGCCGCAAGCATGGGCGCAGACGCTTGGCTATCCGCGCACGCTACAGGGACCAATGGTCGGCGCGCCGACGCCGACGTCGCTGCGTGTTTGGGTACGGACAAGTGGGACGTTTCCAGTTGTGCTCGAAGTCGCAACGCGGCGCGATTTCGGCGATGTGCGCGCTTCCGCGCCGGTGGAGTCGAACGCCGGCAACGATTTCTGTGTGGCGCCCGTTGTGGAAGGCCTCAACCCGGCGACATCTTACTTCTATCGCTTCAAGTTCGAGGGCGTCCTCGACCGATACCAGCCGTTGCCGTATCGCACCAAGACGGCGCCGCGCGGGCGCGCGGCATTCCGCGCCGCATTCGGTTCGTGCGCGAGGCTGCAGATCGATACGGATCAGCGCATTTTCAGTGTGGCGCAGGCGCTTGAACCCGACCTGATGTTCTTTCTCGGCGACAATATTTACGCTGATAGCGTCGAACCCGCTGCGCTCGCCGATCTCTATCGCCGCCAGCGTGAGATCGAACGGCTGAAGCCTTTCATCCGCGCTACGCCGAGCCTCGCGATCTGGGACGATCACGATTTCGCGCTCAATGACAGCGATCGCACCAATCCGATCCGCGAGCAGGCGCTTGGCCTCTTCAAGAACTATTGGGCCAATCCCTCGCACGGTTTGCCGACCACGCCCGGCATCTTCTTCAAGTACGAATATGGCGGCGTCGACTTTTTCTTCCTCGATGGCCGCTACTACCGGCACTCCACGGATTACCAAGGCGCCGACAAATCGATGCTCGGACCGGAGCAGAAGGCCTGGCTGAAGGACCAACTGCGCGCCAGCCGCGCGCCGTTCAAGGTACTGGTGTCCGGGGGCGGCTTCTCGAAAGCGGAAGCGAACGGCGACTCGTGGGCCGTGTATCAAACCGAGCGCAACGAGTTGTTCGACTTCATCCGCGACAACCGGATTGAAGGTGTGTTCGGCATCTCCGGCGACAGCCATATGGGTGAACTGAATTGCGTGCCGCGCTCGGAAGAGGGCGCGTACGACATATACGACCTTTGCTCGTCGCCGCTCGCCAACATGCCCGATAGTGATTTCGTCGATCAAATGCCGGAAGTGCGCATCCGCAACGTGTATACGCGGAGCTGCAACATCGGTCTGATGTCGTTCACTTTCGAAAATGGCGCGCCGCGAATGAGCTACACGCTGCACAACACAATCGGTGCTTCGGTGTGGGACCCACTCGAACTTACACCGGCCGATCTGCGCAATGGCGTGCAAACCTGGCGCACCAAGATCGCGCGCCGTGAGTTGGAGCGGCTCGAGCGCTACCGGTCCGGCGGGGCCTACTACGATCCGGGCGTCAACTAGGGGCTCGCGTTCCTCCGGAACGTCTGTGCGTTCGTCACTTTAGCGGCTGCGCCCCGAAAAATCGGCTATAGGGGCGTCATGACCACGTCGCTCCGCACCGAAACACTCGACCTGTTGAACACGCTTGGCGTTGACCCCATGCGCCTGGAGGGCGGCGCGCTTGCGGTGCGTTCCCCAGTTAGCGGCGAGACTATAGCCAACGTCCGCGAAACCAGCGTCGAGGACGCGCGCGCCCGCATTGGCGATGCGCACGAAGCTTTCCAGCGCTGGCGCCTTGTGCCTGCGCCGCGCCGCGGCGAGTTCGTGCGCCAGATCGGCGAAGAGCTGCGTGTGCACGAGGCGGCGCTTGGACGGTTGGTGTCGATTGAAGTCGGAAAGGTGCTCTCCGAGGGGCTCGGTGAAGTTCGCGAGATGATCGACATCTGCGATTTCGCCGTGGGGCTGTCGCGCCAGCTTTATGGGCTCTGTCTGCCGTCCGAACGGCGCGAGCATCGCATCACTGAGCAATGGCATCCGATCGGTCCGGTCGGCGTCATTTCGGCGTTCAACTTTCCCGTCGCCGTGTGGAGTTGGAACGCAGCGCTGGCGTTCGTCTGCGGCGACAGCGTGATTTGGAAGCCGTCGGAGAAGGCGCCGCTCACCGCGTTGGCAGTGAGTGCTCTGGTCGATCGCGTTGTATCGCGGTTTGGTGAAGATGCGCCGAAGGGTCTCGCGGCTTTACTGATCGGCGGACATGCGCTCGGTGAGCTACTGGCTGACGATCCGCGCGTACCAGTCGTGTCGGCGACCGGCTCGACACGCATGGGCCGCGATGTTGGAGAGCGCCTCGCACGTCGCTTCGGCCGCGCCATTCTTGAGCTTGGCGGCAACAACGCCTCGATCGTCACGCCTTCCGCCGACCTCGAACTCACGCGCCGCGCCGTTGCTTTCGGCGCCATGGGGACGGCAGGGCAGCGCTGTACGACGCTGCGGCGGCTGATTGTGCACGCCGATGTCTATGACGCGCTGCTGCCGAAACTGATCGCGATTTATCAGAACGTGGCGGTGGGCGACCCGCTGCGGACTGACGCTCTGGTTGGCCCGCTGATTGACAGCGCTGCCTATGAGGCGATGCAGCGCGCGCTCGACAAAGCGCGCGCCTTGGGCGGCCGCGTTCACGGCGGCGAGCGTGTCGACGTCAATGGCGCAGAGTCATTCTACGTCCGTCCCGCGCTGATTGAGATGGAGCGGCAAGAAGGCTGTGTGCTCGAAGAAACCTTCGCACCCATCCTCTACGTGCTCAAATATCAAACCATCGCCGAAGCCATCGCCCTGCAGAACGCAGTACCACAAGGGCTGTCTTCGTCGATCTTCGCGACGGACATGCGCGAGGTTGAACAATTTCTTTCTGCGGCCGGCTCGGATTGCGGCATCGCCAACGTCAATATGGGCACGTCGGGCGCTGAAATTGGCGGCGCGTTCGGTGGCGAGAAAGAAACCGGCGGCGGCCGCGAGAGCGGTTCTGACGCGTGGAAGGCCTACATGCGTAGGCAAACCAACGCCATCAACTACGGCCGCGCGCTGCCGTTGGCGCAAGGCGTAAAGTTCGACGTCGGCGACTAAGAAGTTCCAAATACACCGTTAGCTAATCATGTAGCTTTACGCGAATTAAGCACTCCGTCCTGTACAACACACCGCTTAGCGCATGGCGGAGTTGGCGCGTGGGGTGGCTGTACAACAAGAAATACGTCGGTCCCGACCGGCGTTCGGAGCGCTTTCAAGTGCGCTTCATCGAGCGCCGTCGCGAGACGGAAGCCGGCACGCGTGCGTCGCTGGGTGCGAGTCTGACGCAAATGGCTGCGCGCGGCCTGCGCTGGGTCGATCACTTCAACTATTTCGGACCGGATCGCCGGGGCGACGCTTTCAGCCACTTCTTCCTTGAACGCCGAAAGCAATCGGCCGCGGGAACGCCGCCGCCGCTGCACGCGGCTTTACGGCAACTCCGCGTACGCGTGCTCGAAGCCGGGAAGGCGGAAGGACGCGACGGCTTGCGCCATCGCTTCACCGCAACGGCGCTGCTCGCCGACGCTCAGGGCCGGACCGACATCGGCGACGTGCTGACTGGATTGGCCGAAAAACTGGGCAACGCCGGGGCTGACGAGGATTTGTCCGCACTGATGCAGTCCGAACTGCTGAAGGCCGCGGCGATGCTCGATGACGTGGTCGCCCGTTAGCGCAACAACGCCGGCAAAGTTAGCGACAGCGCTGGAATAAACGTCACCAGCAGCAGCACCAGAATCGCCGAGAGGAAGAACGGCCAGATCGATTTCATCGCTTCGGCGATGGAGATCTTGCCGATCGCCGAGCCGACGAACAGCACAGATCCAATCGGCGGCATGATCAGGCCAATGCCGCCGGCGAGCACCATGATGACGCCGAAGTGCAACGGCTCGACGCCATAGGCTTTCGCCACTGGTAGGAAGATCGGCGTCACGATGATGATCTTCGGCGCCAAGTCGAGAAACGTGCCCATGATCAAGAGCGCAATCACCATCATCAGGAGCGCGACGTTGCGTTCCTGGGTGAAGGCATTAAGCGAGTTCACGACGAACGACGGAATTTCGAGATAGGCGATCAGCCAGCCGAATGCGCCGGCCGCGCCGATCACGAACAGCACCGTCGCGGAAGCACGCGCAGCGTGCGCGGCAGCGCCGGAGAAGTCCTTCCAGCCGAGCGTGCGATAAATGATGAGCATCACCGCGAGCGCGTAAAGGACCGCGATGGCCGAGCTTTCGACGGCGGTGAAGATGCCGGCGCGGATGCCGCCGAAGATCACGAAGATCATCAGCAAGCCGGGAATGGCGGCAACGAAACGCGATAGCACCGCACCCCAGCCCGGGAAAGTTTCGGTCGGATAGCCGCGTACTTTCGCCAGCCACCACGCTGCGCCCATCACGCCGAGCGCGAGCATCAGTGCCGGAATGATGCCCGCGGCGAACAGGTCGGCGATCGAAACGCCGCCGCCGGCCACGGCCGAGAAAAGGATCAGATTGTGCGACGGCGGCAGCAGCAGCGCGACGAGCGCGGCTGAGATGGTGACGTCGACCGCGTAATCCTTGCTGAAGCCTCGCTTGGCCATTTGCGGGATCATGGTCGGACCGATGGCGGAGACGTCGGCAAGCGCCGAACCCGAAACGCCACCGAACATGGTCGAGGCGACGACGCTGACTTGGCCAAGGCCACCGCGCAGATGCCCGACGAGCGAGGAGGCGAGCGCGATCAAGCGGTCGCTTATGCCGCCACGCATCATCAGTTCGCCGGTAAAGATAAAGAGCGGGATCGCGAGGAGCGACACCTTGTTGAAACCGCTCGACACCTGTTGAACCACAACAATGGGTGGCAGGCCGAGATAAACGACAGTCGCCAGCGTCGCCGTGCTGAGCGCGAACGCGATCGGAACACCGAGGATAAGCAGAACGGCGAAGACGCCGAAGAGGAGCGCGATCTCCATGAGCTTACGCCTCCACCGGCTTTTCGCCGTGCGGATTGGGCGCATCGCCGAAGATGAGGCGCTCTAACGCAAAGAGCGCGATCAGCGCGCCGCCCCCGGCGAGACCGATGAAGCCGACGCCCTCGGGTATCGGCGCGCCGGCCATCGGCACGCTCCAGGAATCCGCCATCATGAATGCGCCGAAGCCCGCGAGCGCCGCGCCGAACGCGAATGCAATAAGGCGCGCCAACGCTTTCAGCAGCGCGCGAACTGGTTTGGGTGCGCTCTCGACCAGTGTGGGAAAGGCAAAGTGTGATTCCGAGCGCGTAGCGAGCGCAGCGCCAAACAACGCGGCCACGCTCATCAGTGTCAACGCCAGCGGCTCGGTCCAGCTCGGAGAATCGTTCAACACGTAGCGGCCGAACACTTGCCAAGCCAACAGCCCGACAAGCGTGCACAGCGACGTTGCGGCGATCGCAACCGTCAGTCCCGCTAGCGCGGCGAATGCGCTCTTGAGCGCGGCCATGCTTCCTCCCCACGCGCCGTTCCGGCGTCGTCCTTATGCGTGCGCGTCGATGCGTCTGACGGTTGCCGCAATGTCTTCGTTCTGCATCCAGCGCCGCTTCATCGGCTCGACGGCGCGATGAAATGCGGCTTTGTCCGCTTCATTGAAATGCACGCCGGCGTCGAGCACGGTTTGACGCGCTGCGGCCTGCTTTGCGTCCCACAAGCTGCGCATGATCGGGATCGACTCGCGCGCCTTGGCGCGGAGCAAATCCTGGTCGCCGCGCGACAATGAATCGTACCGCGCCTTCGACATCAGCAGCGCTTCCGGCGCGCAGCAATGATCAGTCTGAGACCAATAGGGCGCGACTTCGTATTGTCGTGTCGATTGGAACGTCGCCCAGTTGTTCTCTGCGGCGTCGATCAGATGCGTCTGCAAGCCGGTGAACACCTCGCCGAACGGGATCGGCGTCGCGTTGGCGCCCATGGCGTCGAGCATTTCGATGAAGATGTCCGAACGCGGCACGCGCACCTTGAGGTCGTGCATGTCTTGCGGCGTGTGAATCGGATGGCGCGCGTTGTACATCGAACGCAGGCCAGAATCGTAGAAAGCGAGGCCGATCAGACCGCGGCGTTCGAACGCCGCGAGGATGTCGCGGCCGATATCGCCGTCGCAGACGCGCCGCATATGGCCCTCGTCGCGGAAGATGTATGGCAGCGCCAGCGGCTGCGTTGCCGGGAACATGTTGTTGACGGCGCCGAGATAGACCCGCGCGATGTCGAGCACCTGAAACCGCGCGAGGTTCACCGTGTCGGTTTCAGTGCCGAGTTGGCCCGAGGGATAAATCCGGAAGGTAATGCGCCCGTTGGTCTCGCGCGCAATCTCTTCGCCCATCCAGCGCACGGCTTCGACAGTGGGATAGCCGTTGGGATGGACGTCGACCGCGGTAATGGTTTGACCCGCGTGATGCTGCGCCGCCGCCACGCCCGCGCTGGCGGCCACAGCCGCGCCCGAGCTCAGCAGCACACGCCGCGAAATCATGTAAAGCCTCGTCCGTTCGCCTCAGCCCGCACGGCGGTGACAAGGATATCGCCTGAACCGTTGAAGCTCACGCGCGAACGCTGGCCGATGCGAATATCGTGTACGCCGGTGACCGCGCCGGTCGATACGAGCTGCCCGGCGCGCAGCGGTTTGCCGCGTTGGGCGAGGTGCCCAAGCAGAAACGCCAACGCGTCGAGCGGCCCGTCCGCAGCAGCGCTTGCCGCGCCGCTCCCCACCGATTGTCCTTCGATAAATGTCTCGCAGGTGAGGCCCTTCTCGAGCCGCGCGCGCCAGTCGGGCACTTCGGGGCCGAGAATGAGGCCGTGATTGTTGCCGAAATCGGAGACCACCACAGTCGCGCCGAGATCATTGATAGTCGCCAGCGGCGACCCTGCGGTTTCCACGCCGACATGCATCGCGCCGACATAGTCAGCGGCTTCAGTGGCGGTCCACTCTGTCTTCGATGCCGGTGCGTCTCTGCCGATTCGGAAGACGTATTCCGCTTCAACGGCAGCGAAGCCGTTTTCGTAGATCGGAATCTGAACTTCGTCGCCCGCGCGCGCGCTCCAGACGTAGTGGCTGAAGATGGGGCCGGCCAAACGGTCGGCGCCGAGCGCTGCGACCTGATGCGGCTGCACCCGGCCGATCTTCCAGCCCGCGACCTCATCAGGCCAAAGCGCGATGGCTTCGTCCTGCACTTTATAGCTGGCGGCGAGGTCCGACGGCGGCTTGCCCGGGAAATCCGGGAGAGCGCGCGCCGCTTGGCGTGCGGCGACGAAAGTACCGGCGATGTCGCGCGCAGTGTTCGTCACGGTAACCGTTTCCCTCCCGCCGGCTGGCCGCCGATCTGGCCCTTTGCTTAACCGACACCGGTGTCATTGGTCAATCTCGGTCGCGCAGGGGGAGTTTCGCTCAGGGCGCCCAGAGCACCTGAGGCGCGCGAGAAGGATCTGCGAAGAGGGCCGCGACCGGGGCAGCCTCGATGGGGCCGGCGAGGGCCGCCTCCAGCACCTTCCGTTTTTGCCCGCCAGTGATGAGGAGGATCACGCGATCCGCGCGCGCGATAGCGGCGCGCGTCAACGTCAGTCGATCAGACGCGCCCGCTGCTTGCGTCGCGCGTGTGGCGACCACCGTGGCCGGCGCGCCGAGGTCGAGCGCCTCGCTCAAACCCTGTGCGCCAGGAAACCAAGACGCGGTGTGACCGTCTTCGCCCATGCCCATAAGCGCGACGTCGATATGCAGATTTTCGTAGAGCGCATTGGCGCTATCAGCGGCCTGTGGCGCGGTTTCCGCCGAAAAATACATCGGCTTAAACTGCGCGCCGAGTGCGAAGGCGGTCGCGAGCGTCTCGGCGATCAACTTTTCGTTCGATGCGTCATGCGTGGGCGGCACAAACCGTTCGTCGACCAACGCGAAGGTGACCTTCGTCCAATTCAAGCCCGCGCGCTCGGCAAGTGCGCGATAAGCAGGCGCTGGCGTCGATCCGCCGGAGAGTGCGGCGCACGCGATTCCGCGCGTTTTTAGCCCATTTTCCAGTGATTCCGCGATCGCGTCGGCTGCGGCCTGCATCGCCGCTTCACGCGTTTCGAAGGCGGTGAACTGGATCACTTCTTGTCGGCGAGTGCTTCGCGCAATGTGGCTGCGGCCTTGTCACCGTATTCGGCGTTGGCGAGCGCGAACGCGGCGTTGGCGCGAAGGTAGCCGAGCTTGTCACCGCAATCGTACGAGCGGCCATCGTACTCAAGCGCGTGAAAGCTCTGCGTTTGCATGAGCCGCACCATCGCGTCGGTGAGTTGGATTTCGCCGCCGGCGCCGGGCGTTTGCGATTCGAGAAGGTCGAAAATTTCCGGCTGCAGAATGTAGCGGCCGCTGATGAAGAGGTTCGACGGCGCCTGATCGCGCGGCGGTTTCTCGACCATGCCCTTCATCTTGATGAGCCGGCCATTGCGGCTCTCCGGATCAATCACGCCGTAGCCTGACGGATCTTCGCACGGCTCAACAGCAATCACGTTGCCGCCGACCGTGTTGTAGCTCTCGACCATCTGCGCCAGGCACGAAGGCTTCGCCATCATCAGCATGTCCGGCAGCATCACGGCGAATGGTTCGTCGCCGATTATGTCCCGTGCGCACCAGACGGCGTGGCCAAGGCCGAGCGCGGCCTGTTGGCGGGTGAAGGAGGTCTTGCCCGGCGGGCGAGTGGCGTCGCCGATTTCCTTGAGTTGGGCGTCCTTATTTTTCGCCTGCAAGGTTACTTCGAGTTCATACGCGCGGTCGAAATAGTCCTCGATCGCGCCCTTATTGCGCCCCGTCACGAAGACTATGTGTTCGATGCCGGCGGCCAGAGCTTCGTCAACGACGTACTGGATCGCGGGCCGATCGAAGACCGGTAGCATTTCCTTAGGGATAGCTTTGGTGGCGGGGAGTACCCGCGTACCAAATCCGGCGACTGGAAGGACCGCTTTCCGTAGCGGTCGGGAGGTCGTGGAAGCGCTAGCCATTGTGTTCCTTTTGCCGCGCTGCAGCACGGCGGATTGCCTGCGCTTATAGACCGCGCAGATGTCCAAACTTCAATGCGAATTCAGTGCCGGATTCGGCTTGAATTCAGGTTTATCGCGTACGATCTGCTTGAAACCGCAGAAGACGGTGAATGGGGTGTTTCCGAGTAGTGACGACCGTCACGGACGTTCTCTCTTCGGCGCCGCAAAGTAGCATTTGCCATCGTGGCAACCTTTTGTTAACTGACCGCCGCCGGTCCGGGAGTTCTCCACAATGTCGTCCGCTCAAACCAAAGCCACCACGCGCATGGTCGTGGCCAGCTTCGCTGCTGGCGCGGGCGCCATGGTGTTGCTTGGCCTCGTCGCGCCGGTTGCGATGAAGGGCGGCTTCGCTGTGCGCGAAGCGTTCGCGTCGGAAGCGCATCAGACCGCGCCGTTGATCCAACCGCTCGATGTGCAAGCCATTGAGGCGCAATTGGCGGACGCAGATCGCGCGATGAGCGAAATGCAAGCTGACACGGCCGACGAAATGGGCCGCCTCGAGCAGCTCTCAGGCCGCTAACAAAATCTGAAGTCGCAGAGCAGGGCGATCGGTCAGAGGATCGATTGCCCTGTCGCTTTCCAATCCTTCAAGAACGCCTCAAGCCCGAGGTCCGTCAGGACGTGCTTGTAGAGGCTCTTGAACACCGCGGGCGGAATCGTTGCGCAATCGGCGCCGGCGATCGCCGCTTCCTTCGTATGATTGGCGGTGCGGATCGACGCCGCGAGGATCTGCGTCGGATAGTCGTAATTGTCATAGATGGCGCGGATTTCGCGGATCAGCTGCATGCCGTCCGCGCCGTTGTCGTCGAGGCGGCCGAGGAACGGCGAAATGAACGTCGCGCCCGCCTTCGCCGCGAGCAGGGCCTGCACAGCGGAGAAGCAGAGCGTCACGTTGCAAGGATGACCTTCATCCTCCAGCGTCTTGCACGCGCGTAACCCGTCCGGCGTAAGCGGCAGCTTCACCACAATGTTCGGCGCCACGGTCCGCAGCTTGCGCCCTTCTGCGAGCATCGTTTCGGTGTCCTGTGCGACCACCTCCGCGCTCACCGGGCCGGGCACTGCGGCGCAGATTTTCTTCAGCGTCTCAAAGAAGTCGCCGCCCGCCTTGGCCACCAGTGACGGGTTGGTGGTGACGCCGTCGACCAGGCCGGTCTGAGCCAGGGCCGCCAATTCCTTTGCGTCAGCGCTATCGATGAAAATCTGCATGTTCCGCTCCGACGCCGCATTCCCGCAGCTCTGCCGCGCTGATACCGGACTGTGGTTTCCAGGCAAAGCGCCCGAATCGGCGCTAAACACAGCCTGGGCAAGGAACTCTCATGAGCAAGAGCGAACTGATCGAAGGCGTGGAAGCAAAGCAGCTTGCCAACGCTATCCGCGCTTTGGCGATGGACGCGGTGGAGCAGGCGAAGTCTGGCCACCCCGGCATGCCGATGGGTATGGCCGACGCGGCCACCGTGTTGTTTTCGAAATTCCTCAAGTTCGACGCCAGCGAACCGAACTGGCCCGACCGCGACCGCTTCGTGCTCAGCGCCGGTCACGGCTCGATGCTGCTCTATGCGTTGCTCTATCTCACCGGCAACGCCGACATCACGCTCGATGAGATCAAGCGCTTCCGCCAACTCGGCTCGAAAACCGCCGGCCACCCGGAGAACTTTCTCGCCTCCGGCATCGAGACAACAACCGGTCCGCTCGGCCAAGGCCTCGCCAACGCTGTCGGCATGGCGATGGCTGAAGCGCATCTCAACGCGCGCTTTGGCGACGATCTCGTCAATCACCGCACCTGGGTCGTCGCCGGTGACGGTTGTTTGATGGAAGGCATCAGCCAAGAAGCCATCGCGCTCGCCGGCCGCCAGAAGCTCAACAAGCTGATCGTGATCTGGGACGACAACTCGATCTCGATCGACGGCGCTGTCTCGCTCTCCGACAACACCGATCAAAAAGCCCGCTTCGCCGCGAGCCAATGGAACGTGCTCTCGTGCGACGGCCATGATCACGCCGACGTCGCGCGCGCGCTCGAAGCCGCGACCAAATCCGACAAGCCCGTGCTGATCGCGTGCAAAACCACGATCGGCTACGGCTCACCCAAAAAAGCCGGCACGGCGAAAGCCCACGGCGAACCGCTCGGCGCCGAAGAACTCGCCGCCGCGAAGGCCGCCATCGGCTGGAGCTACGGCCCGTTCGAAGTCCCGGACACCATCGTGCAAGCCTGGCGCAGAATCGGCGCACGCGGGGCCGGCGCGCGTGAACTCTGGCAAACCAAAGTGAAGCGCGACCCGCAGCGTGAAGCCTTCGCCACCGCCATGAATGGCGGCGCGGTCGACGCCGCCATCGCCGCGCTCGGCATGCACGCCGCGAAAATGGCGTCAGAAAAGCCATCGCTGGCGACTCGCGCGTCGTCAGGCCACGCCATCGACGCGATGTTCGACGCGTGCCCTGAATTGCTTGGCGGCTCCGCCGACCTCACCGGCTCCAACAACACGCTGGCCAAAGGCTCCGTCGACTTCACGCCGGAAAACCGCGCCGGCCGCTATGTGCGCTACGGCATCCGCGAGCACGGCATGGCCGCCGCGATGAACGGCATGGCGCTGCACGGCGGCGTCATCCCGTACTCCGGCACCTTCCTCTGCTTCGCAGACTACGCGCGCCCCGCGATCCGCCTCGCCGCTTTGATGGAAACGCGCGTCATCCACGTCATGACGCACGACTCGATCGGCCTCGGCGAAGACGGCCCGACGCACCAACCCGTCGAGCATCTCGCATCGCTCCGCGCGATCCCGAACCTCAACGTCTTCCGCCCGGCCGACGCGGTCGAAGCCGCTGAATGCTGGCAAGCCGCGTTGCTGCGTGACGATGGCCCCAGCGTGCTCGCACTCTCACGCCAAGCCACGCCGGCGCTCCGCACCGACGCCAGCGAAAATCTCAGCGTCCGCGGCGCCTACGAATTGCTTCCCGCCGAAGGCGGCGCCTCACGCGTCGCCATCTTCGCCACCGGCACCGAAGTCGCGCTCGCCGTCAAAGCGCGCGAACTGCTGCAAGCCGAAGGCATCCCCGCGCGCGTGATCTCCGCGCCGTGCTTCGAAATGTTCGAACTGCAGGACGATTCCTACCAAGACGCCGTCTGCGGCGCCGATGACGAAGTCAAAATCGGCTGCGAAGCCGCCATCGGGCAGGGCTGGTTCGAAGCCTTCGGCCTCGACGCCTTCGTCGGCATGTCCAGCTTCGGCACGTCAGCCCCAGCGAAGGATGCCTACAAACACTTCGGCATCACCGCCGAAGCGATCGTCGAAACTGCAAAGGCGCTGCTGTAGGTCGGCCATTCGCGGAGAGCGGACGCTAGCGCTCCGGCGAGATTTCCTCCGCAGCAATGAGCAATGCCGTGAAGGCATGCGACGCGGCAGTGTATGAACCATTCGCCTCCAAGCCGATGAGCCAGGGTGACAGCGTGTCGTCGTGCGCCAGGACCGCGCTCCTGACATGCAGCGCGAGCGTCCTTGGGGTGCGTTTAATCAAATCCCATCGGTAACCGTCGTCAGAGATTCCAAAGACTTGAGCGTAAGGGATCAGCCCGTGAAGCTCGGCTGGGATGTCGGACACCAAGAACGGCGGATTATTTTCAGGGATGGAGGCGTCCCAGCCGTCGACTAGCTCTTCGTACGTCATCAGCCGCATGAACGAACACCTCGCGGAGAATCTACGCACGAAGTTTGAATTGGGCCAAGAGCGGAAGCGGGGATAGATTCAAATCAATCCAACCACCCCCGAACCAAGTTATACTTCCCCATCGTCCTCGCACGGAGGGCAGTTGGATCCACTGTTCAACCAACCGCGAAGGCGATGTGATCAAGCGTGAAGCGCCGATGTCCGTCCAAACCACCGGGCAGGCGAGACCAGAAACGAACAAACCAATGGGCGTTTCAACATCTCGTATCGCATCGTCCGCTGAAGCCGCCGGGGTTGCAACCGCGCGGAAGAAGCACCGGGGATTTGCGTCGTCGAACAGCGCGAACCTGCACGCCGCCGGCCGAGCCGCCTCCTGGAGTGAAATAGCTCCAGCGACGGCGCCGATGAAGCCGATCACGGAGACGCGAGCGAAGCGTCCGGCGTTGGAGCGATCCAACGCACACTGACAACCTTAGACGCAACCCTCGCGTCTCCGCCCTCCACCGGGGCCTACAAAGTGCTCGCGGCGCGTCGCAACGCGTCCGCATCTCGCACCAACGCGCGCGGTGCAATCAGCAACCCGCGCGGCGCAGCGACAACGACAAGATCCTCGCCCTCAATCGCCAGCGCCTTCACGCCACACGCCAACATTTTCGCAACATCGGCAGCCGCAGCCGAACCAAGCACAGCAAGGCCATCATCACCGCGCGGCGCCAAACGCCAAACTTCATCCCACGAACCAATATCCGCCCAGCCAATGTTACAAGGCACGACCGCAGCCCGCGACGTCCGCTCCATCACCGCAATGTCGAGCGGTACTGAGCGGACATGAGAAAAGCTTTCGGCATCCAACGCGATCACGTCATCTTCACGCTGAGCCTTACTCAAAGCCTCAAGCGCCGCATCGCGTATGTCTGCATTCGCACCGAACTCGCCAAGCAGCACGCTTGGCTTGAACAGAAAGATACCAGCGTTCCAAGAATAATCCGCCGCCGCGATATAAGTCTGCGCCGTCGCCGCGTCGGGTTTCTCCTTGAACGACTCAATCGCAAACGCGCCATCGCCCAACGCATCGCCGCGCTTGATGTAGCCATATCCAGTCGCCGGACGATCAGGTGCAATGCCAAACGTCACGATGCGCTCACGTGCGACCGCCACAGCACGTTCGATCGCAGCATGAAACGCCGCTTCGTCGCGAACGAGATGGTCCGAAGGAAGCAGAAGCACCTGCGCGTCAGGATCAAGCTCAGCACCCAACGCCGCTGCAATCGCGCCAACAGCAGCAGTGTTTCGCGGCGCCGGCTCCAGCACCAAAGCCGAAAGCGCGCCCGCATTTTCCTGCACCAGCGTTTCGTACCGCGCATTGCACAGCACCATCGGCGGCGCGTACGCAATCGCGCCGTGCGCACCGCTTACTCGGCGAACCGTGGCGGCAAACAGCGTTTCGTCACCAGCCAGTGCGTGAAACTGCTTGGGGCGTTCCTCTGTCGAAAGCGGCCAAAGCCGCGTACCGGCGCCGCCGGACATGATGGCGGGGATGACGCGTTGGCTCATGCGCGGCGCGTCGCGCCAACGACCGCGGCTGCAAGAAACAGCGTCGCCATCCACCACTCGGCCCAGATGCCGTAACTCACATTCGCGATCAGCCCCATCGAAGCCAAAGTCGCAGCAGCGGCGGCGGCAGCAGGGCGATCGTCGCCCAGCTTGCGCGTGAGCCAGAAGCCGCCCGCAATCAAAGTCGCCGCTGCAAGCAGCACGCCGATCGCGCCGGTCTCGAACCAAAGCTGCAGGCTCGCGTTGTGCGGATGAATTGGCAGCGCCAGGAAACTGTTCTCGCGCACAGGAATGTGGTCCGTCACCGCGCGCGATGCTTCAAGCCCGTGCCCAAGCAACGGTTGCTCCATCACCCGTCCGCTGACGTAATTCCAAATCCCCGCACGATGCACCCAACTCAGCGGCACCGCGTCGAGCATCCGCTGGTTGGTCGCAAACATCGGAATGACAAACGGCGCCGTGACAAGCCACGCGGTCAGCCCACCTGTCACCGCCCAGAGCATCAACCGCGGCGCAATGAACGCTCCAACAAACGCGACTGCGCCGGCGGCGAACGCCAGAGCGTTCGCAAGCTGATCAAACTGCGTGGAGAGCACGGCCGTGCCGAGCAACAGCAGCACCGCGCCGATCCAACGGCCAACGCCGCCCAATGCGATCAGCCCAGCCGCGCCCGACCAAGCGATGGCGATCAGGATCGTCGTCCCGTGCCCGCCAAGCCGGTAGAGTTGGTCCACTGGCTCATCCGGCCTGGCGGCCTGGTTCAGCGCCATGTCCCCGAACGCCTCAATCCCGAGCAGGGGGAGCATCACGAACGCTGCGGCCAGCGCTCCGGCCAAAGTCAGCCCGCGCAGAGGGGCATCGGCGGTAGCGGACGCCACAAACAGCATGCCGAGGGGCACGAGCACGGCCAGCTTATAGACCTGGTCGTCCATCGGCAGCGGCGACCAGATCGTCGTGGTCATCGTCCAGCCCGTCAGCGCCACCAGGAGCCAAACAACAAGTGGCCGCTTTTCAAAGGCCTGCCGCAGCAGCGAGGGCCGAATCGCTACCGCGCCCGTGAGGCAGAGCAGCACCGGAATCGCCAGCCCGCCGCCGGCTGTAACTGCCGCAAGCAGCGAGAAAAATGCCGCGAATGCGAACGCGGCCGGCTGTGCGAGCTTGGTCATGGCGCCGCTTCCATAACCGCCATGCCAGGCCTTGTCCGTTGCGTAGGCAATATTTCAGCATCGTCACCGGGTAATCATTCATAAGCGCTTGGCGCCGGGTGAGATTTAAGCTTTGTTACGCCTCTGGCGCGTATAGGGGACCCTAGACGACGCGCCAGGTGCGCGCGTGGGAGCGTCTAATGTCGGAAAAGCCAGCGGACTACGGTCGCGAGGTACGGGACACGGTGGTTAAGTCCAGCCTGACCGGCGTTGCCGCGACGGTGCTGGCCGTAACTGTATTTTCGCCCGCTGGTTTCGGCGGCATCATCGGCACCAGCCTGGCGTCGAGCTTCGGCGGCGAAGCCAATGCTTCCAACGCGGCTGACGATCCCTACGCGAACCTGCCGGCGTTTCCCGCGCCGCTCTCGCAAGACGAACTCGCGAACATTCACAGCCAACTCGCGCGGACCACGGCTTCGCTCGAAATCACGCGCGCTGCGACTGAAGAGCGGATCGAACACATCCGCGCCATCGCGCTGACCGAGCGCAACGTGACTTTCGCACCGGTTCAACAAAGCGTCGGCGAAGGCCTGCGTCTCACCATGAGTGAGCCGGAGCCGTTCGTTGCCGCTGCTGCGCCGCAACCTGCCGCGCTTGAAGCTGCGCCAGTAAGCTATTCGGGCCCGGGTTACGTCGACTCGCACCTCGAGCTGGCTGAGCTGCTGCTCGCACGCGACAGCTACTGAGATTTTCTCACAGAACAGAACAAGCAACGCACGCATCGTCGCGTGCGCGTGACGCTGCGCGCGCCGTCGTGACATCGCCAAAAGCGTGCGCTAACCAACGCCTGAGGGACGACGGGGAGAAATCTTCATGCTGCGTTTCGTTGGCGCCGCCGCCGCGCTGTTGTTGTGCCTGATCGCACCCGCGCACGCTGAAACCTATCGCCTTGGCTACAGCGCCGAAGTGCTAGGCGTCGTCGAGCTCGGCACCGCGAACTACGAGGTCACAGCAACGGGCTCACGCTACGCCGCGCGCGCGACGCTGCGCACATCGGGCCTCGCGCGCCTGTTCGATCAAACCCAGATCACCGCGTCGTCGACCGGGTCGATCACGGGCGGCGCCATCGGCTGGACCCGCTACGATCTCTCTCACGCCTATGCGAGCAAGAACCGCCGCATCCGGCTCGACCGCGGCTCGGGCGGCGTCACCTCCAGTATCGCGCCAGCCTACGGCAACATGGGCCGGCCGCCGGCCAGCGCTTCGCAGCAGTCTGGCTCCTACGATCCGCTGACCGGTCTCTTCGCGCTCGGCCGCCAGATCGGCGTCGCCCGCGCCTGCACCGGCTCGGTGCTGGTGTTCGATGGCCGGCAACACTACCGCCTCGCCGTGTCGGCGCGCTCGCAGGGCACGTTCAATGGCGGCGGCTACAACGGGCCGGCGCTGAACTGCAACTTCCGTTACGAGCCGATCGCGGGCTTCAGCGATAACGTCGACCGCTCCCGCATTCCGGTCGCGGACGCTTGGTTCGCCTTGCCGGCGCAGCCAGGCTTCGCCCCGCCGCTGCGTATCACGGTGCCGACGCCGCTGGGCGCCGCGCAGCTTGATCTCTCCAGCTACGAGCGGATCGCTTGACGCTCGGCTAGCGCCGCTTCACCACCGCACGCGATGTTGAGCGCATGCGCCGTGATCGTGAGCTATCGCACGGGCCCCGCGCTCGCCGATTGCCTCGCCTCGATCGGCAAGGCGGAAGGCCTCAGCGAGATCGTCCTCGTCGATAACGGCAACGAGGCCGCCGAGGTCGCTGCTTTGGATGCGTTCGCGACCGACGCCCGCGTCACGCTTTTGCGCGGGCAGGGCAATGTCGGCTTTGCAGCGGCGTGCAATCTCGGTGCGACGCGGGCGCGAAGCGAGGCGCTTGTTTTCGTCAATCCAGACGTGGTGCTAGCCGCTTCCGCCATAGTCCATCTGATCGCGGCGCTGGAGAGAGCGCCGCCGCCCGCGATCGTCGGCGGAGATCTCCGCGATGCTGCCGGCAATCCTGAGCGCGGGTCCAGGCGCGAACGGCTGACGTTGTGGCGCGCATTCGTTTCGTTCAGCGGGCTCTCGCGCTTGGAGAGCGCCGTGCCGCTCTTTCGCGATTTCAACCGTCACACCGATCCGCTGCCATCGAAGCCCACGCCGGTCGGGGCCATCAGCGGCGCATTGTTTGCGATGCGGCGTGCGAATTTCGACGCGCTGGGTGGGTTCGACGAGGGCTATTTCGTCCATGTCGAGGACATCGACATTTGCCGCCGCGCGGAATTGCGCGGCTGGCCCGTGTTGTTCGCGCCAGGCCCACACGGCACGCATCTGCGGTCCACCAGCGCCGCGCCGTCCGGTGAGGTCGCCTGGCACAAGGCGCGCGGCATGGCGCGCTACATCCGCAAGTTCGCGCGCAATCCGTTGGAGCGCATCCTTTCGGAGTTTGCGGCCTGGTTTCTGTTGCTCACTGGCGCGCTTGGCCGAGGCCGCCGCTAGCGGATCGGCCGGATCACCGGCTTGCGTCCAAAAAACACTAGCGGACTCCAAGCCAACGCCCGCGCGATCGCTCCGGCGCCCACGGTGCGCTTCACCGAACGGCGCGCGCGCCACATCGCGCCAAACTCGCCAAGCGCCGCGACATAGCCGCTCCACGCGTCAACGCCGCGCCGTAACGCGAACGTGCAGGCGATCGCATTGGCGACGAGATGTACCGGCAGCAGCGGCCACAACAACGCCGCCGGCATGCACTTCACAAACGTCCGCATCCGGTTGCGCGCGCCGTGAAAGTCCGCGAAGCCCGAGCGCTCGTTGCCGGCGCCGCCGCCGACATGCGCCACCACCGCGTCCGGTGATTGCAACACGACGCCACCGGCGAGGCGCAGGCGGAAGCACAGATCAACGTCCTCGAAATAGGCGAAGTAGCTCTCATCGAAGCCGCCGACAGCTTCAAACGCTTCCTGGCGCACCAGCATTGCCGCAGCGCAGGCGGCGAAGGTGTCACTGAGCGGCGGGACAGCCCGGCGCTTCTTGCCGTAGTTCGAGCGATACGCGAGTCCGCTCGCATGCAGCACGTCGCCGGTGCCGTCGAACACATCGGGGTGACCCGCGCGGATCTGTGTCGACCCAATCGCGACCGCGTGCGGGAAACGCTCGGCAGCGGTGACCAAAGCCGCGAGCCAGCCGGGTTCCGGGAACGCGTCCGGATTGAGGAAGACGAGGTAGGGCGTGTCAGCGTCATCGGCGGCTGCGTTGTTGCCGGCGGCGAAGCCGATGTTCTGCTCGGACTGAATGACAGTGCCGCCCGCTGCAAGGTCGCTCGCTTTCGGCCGTTCATCTGGGCGTGAGGCGTTGTCGAACACGACGAGACGCCAGCGCGTCTCGGTCTGCGCCTCGAGCGCGGCGCGCTGCCGCGCCAGCCAGCGCGCGCTATTGTAGGTGACCACAATAATCGTGGCGATCGGAGGGCTCACACGCGCTTAGTAAGGCGCGGGGTCGGAATACGCTAGAGTGTGGTTTCCAATGGCGGGCGCGGCGCTCTTGTGCGAAACGCGGGCCGCGATGGAGCGTATTCTCGTCACCGGCGGCGCGGGGTTCATCGGCTCGGCCGTATGTCGCGGCCTGATCCGCGGCGGCGCGCGCGTGCTGAACTTTGACGCGCTGACCTACGCCGCGAACCTGAACTCTCTCACTGAGATCGAGGGCAACCCGAACTACGCGCTGGTGGAGGGCGATATCTGCGATCGCGCCGCGCTGGATGCAGCCTTTGCCTCGTTCGAACCGGACGCCGTGATCCATTTGGCCGCCGAGAGCCATGTCGATCGTTCCATCACCGGCCCATCGGTGTTCGTGCAGACCAACGTGGTTGGTACGCACACCTTGCTCGAAGCGACGCGCCACCATTGGGAACGGCTCGGCGGCGCGCGGCGCGAAGGCTTTCGCTTTCTCCATGTCTCCACGGACGAAGTGTTCGGCTCCCTCGGCGACACCGGCGCCTTCAGTGAGACGACGCCGTACGATCCGCGCTCGCCGTATTCTGCAAGCAAGGCGGCCTCCGATCATCTCGCCAGCGCCTGGCGCCACACCTATGGCCTGCCGGTGTTGATCTCGAATTGCTCCAACAATTACGGGCCGTACCAGTTTCCGGAAAAGTTCGTTCCGCGCATGATCCTGCTCGCGCTCTCCGGCGCGCCGCTCGAAGTGTATGGCGACGGCGGCAACGTGAGGGATTGGCTCTACGTCGATGATCACGTCGAAGCGTTGCGCGCCGTGTTGCACAAAGGCCGGATCGGCGAAACGTACAATGTCGGTGGCAACAGTGAACGCCGAAATATCGACGTCGCCCAAAGCATCGTGGCGCTGGTTTCTGAGCTGACCGGTGCGCCACGCGTGGCCATTGAACTCGTCGCGGATCGACCCGGACACGACCGCCGCTACGCTATCGACAGCAGCAAGATCGAGCGCGAACTGGGCTGGCGTGCGCATGAGAGCTTTGAAACGGGGCTGCGCAAAACAGTGCAATGGTACATTGATCGCCGTGATTGGTGGGCGCCGCTGTTTCAGCGCGAACGGCTGGGCCTGCGCGCCTGATGCAGATCGAACGCACCGCCATTGACGGCGTCCTCATCGTTCGGCCGCGCAAGATCGGTGACGAGCGAGGCTTCTTTTCGGAGACCTATAAGCGCGAAGCGCTCGCAGAAGCGGGCGCGGATATTGACTGGATTCAGGATAACCACGCTTTCTCCGCCCAGCGCGGCGTTGTGCGCGGCCTGCACTTCCAAGCGCCGCCGAATGCGCAAGCTAAGCTGATGCGCGTCATCCGAGGCGCGATCTACGATGTCGCTGTCGATATTCGCAAAGGCTCGGCGACGTATGGCCAGCACGTCGGCATTGAACTCGGCGCCGAGAACTGGGCGCAGTTGCTAGTCCCTGCTGGCTTCGCGCACGGCTATTGCGCGCTCACGGAAAATACCGAGGTGCACTACAAAGTGAGCGCTGACTACGCACCGTCGGAAGAGAGCGGGTTGTTGTGGAATGATCCGGATCTCGCTATTGCGTGGCCGATCAGCGCCAGCGAAGCAATCTTGTCGCCACGTGATCGCACCTGGCAGCGTTTCCGCGACTTCGTTTCGCCGTTCTAGAGTTCACTCAGGCAGAGCAATAACGCGTCGCGCCACGAGCGGGGCTCAAAACCGAGCGCTCTGATTTTCGCTGTGTCGAGCCTGGAGTTCAGCGGTCGTCTGGCGGGCGTTGGATAATCGGCGGTGCTGATCCGCTTCACGCGCGTGGCCTTCCCGGCCCCAGCGAAGATTGCCTCAGCAAAATCCGCCCAAGTCGCGTCATCGGCGCCGGCAAAATGCAACAGGCCCAGCACACGCTCGTCGCCGTCTCTGGCGCGAATTGCCAAGCCCAAGCAGCACTGCGCCAAATCGCGCGCCCAGGTGGGGCGGCCGCGTTGATCTGCGACAACGCTGATCTCGTCCCGCGTTTCGCTCAGGCGCAGCATGGTGCGGACAAAGTTTGCTCCGTGGCTGGCAAAAACCCAGGACGTGCGCAGCACGACCGCCCGCGCACCGCTCGCCAATACGGCGTCTTCGCCCTCGGATTTGGAGCGGCCATAAATGTTCAGTGGCGCCTTGGAGTCGCCTTCGACGTAAGGGCCATCCTTGGCGCCGTCGAACACGTAATCCGTGGATAGGTGCACGAGGGGCGCGCCGAGATCGGCGCACGCGCGGGCCAACGCCGCTGGTCCGTCCCGGTTCAGCGCGAACGCCGCGTCCGCCTGAGTTTCGGCAGCGTCCACTGCCGTAAACCCAGCCGCGTTGATCACCGCATCGGGGCGCAGTGCGCCCAGATTGGCGGCAATTTCAGCGATGTTAGATTGATCGAACCGATCGCGACCGAACGCCTCCAGCGTCACACGGGAGGGCGCGGCGAGGCGCACCAATTCCGTCGCCAGCTGCCCGCTGCGTCCGACTACCACGACGCGCATCACGAGGCGCTCCGAAGCGGGGATAGACTCAGCTCAATCCGACCGAGTTCCACGCGGACGCATAATGCGGCGATCGAAGGAGTCTCCATGTCCCAATCGTCGCGCCTACAACTGCCATATCTGGCGTCAGGACAGGCGCAGAAACACGTGACCATGAACGAAAGCCTGTTGCGCTTGGATGCGCTGGTGCAGTTGTCGGTCGTCTCGGCGGTTGTCAGCTCGCAACCGGCTTCACCGGCCGACGGCGATCTCTACATCTTACCCGCCGGCAAGAGCGGGTCTAGCTGGGGCGCCATGGCGAACAACGCGCTCGCTTACTATCGCGACGGCGTCTGGGAAGAGATCGCCCCGCGCGAAGGTTTCTTCGTTCACGTCGACGATGTGGATCAAATCGTCGTCTATTCCGGCTCCGCGTGGACGGCGCTCTCCGCATCGATCCGCGTCTCTGCCACCGACAAAATCCTCGGCCGCGTCGCATCGGGCGCCGGCGCCGCCCAGGAGATCACCTTCACCGATCAGGCCCAGGCGCTCTGCGACGACCCCTCGTTCCAAGAGATGTGCGGGACTCTAGGGACTTGGCGCGTATTGGGGCGCTCCGGGGTCGCCGTCTCTCACACCGGCACGACCAGCGAAACCACGCTGGCGACCGTTAGCGTTCCCGCCAACGCCATGGGCCCGAACGGTCTGCTACGCATCAGCGCGCTTTGGGGGCACACCAACAGCGCCAACACCAAGACACTGCGCGTGTCCTTCGGCGGCACGAACTTCCTCTCAGTGGCGCCCTCAGCGACCAGCACATTCCAAGCCATCACCACGATCACCAACCGGAACGCCACCAATTCGCAGATTGGCCCTCCATCCAACTCGGCGACAGCGAGTGCATTCGGCACAGTCGGCGGCGCGCGCGTTGCTGGCAGCGTCGACACGACATCGGCGCAGGACATTCTGTTCAAAGCGACGCTCGCCAACGCCGGCGAGAACATCACGCTGGAAAGCTATCTCGTGGAGTTGGCTTACGGCGCCTGATCAATCAGCATCGCGCGCGGCGCGGGCGATATCGCGCAAATAGCGACCATAACCGCAATCGCCCATCTCGCGCCCAAGGCGCTCGACGTGCTCAGCGTCGACATAGCCTTGCGTCAGCGCCACCTCTTCAGGACTCGCGATCACTAGGCCCTGCCGGTTCTCGATTGCCTTCACGAACGCCGACGCTTCGTGGAGGCTGTCATGCGTTCCGGTATCAAGCCAAGCAAAGCCGCGGCCAAGGCGTTCGACGCTGCAGGCGCCGCGCTCGAGATAGAGGCTATTGAGATCGGTGATCTCCAGCTCGCCGCGCGGACTGGGCTTCAGCGTCGCCGCGTACTCGCTAGCCTTGCCGTCATAAAGGTAGAGCCCTGTCACCGCCCAATCCGACTTGGGCTGTTTGGGTTTTTCGACAATAGCCGTGGGACGATCGCGCGCGTCGAACTCAACGACGCCGTAACGCGCAGGATCGCCGACCCGATAGGCAAACAACGTCGCGCCGTTCAGCGTATCGCGCGCATGGCGGAGGCGCTCACCCAGCGTGTGACCGAAGAAGAGGTTGTCGCCCAGGATCAGCGCCGACGGTTCGCCGGCCACGAAATCGCGCCCAACATTATACGCGTCAGCTAGTCCACGCGGCGCCGCCTGCACGGCGTAGCTAAGTTTCACGCCCCATTGCGAGCCGTCGCCAAGCGCGCGCTGGAAGAGTGGCGTGTCCTGCGGCGTGGAGATGATCAGCATGTCCCGCACGCCCATCACCATGAGCGTCGTCAGCGGATAATAGATCATCGGCTTGTCATAGACGGGCAGCAATTGCTTGCTGATGGCGCGCGTCGCCGGATAGAGGCGCGTGCCCAGTCCGCCTGCGAGAATGATGCCTTTCATGCCGATCGCCTTCAGCGGCTAGAACACCGGCTCCGCCATCCAGGGGCTTGGGCCCTCGGCGTAGGTGTCGCACACCTCTTTCGGCGTATCGAGTCTGCGCATGCGACCGCCTTCGAGCAGCACGGCCTTGTTGCAAACGTTCTGGATCAGCTGCGCCGAGTGGCTCGCGACCACCACGATGCCGGTGTTTTTCACCATATTGGTGAGCCGCTCATAAGCGCGCGACTGGAAGTCCATGTCGCCGGCGGAGAGCCATTCGTCGATCACGAGAATATCCGCGTGGATGGCGGTGCAGAGCGAGAACGACAGTCGCGCGCGCATGCCGTCGGAATAGGTCCGCACCGGCAAATGCATGAACGGACCGAGACCCGCGAATTCCGGAATCTCTTTTCGAGCGCGCGCGACCTCCTCGTCGGTTGCGCCTAACAGGCGAAGCGGAAGCTCGACGTTGTCGTGCCCGGTCAGCTCGGGATTGATGCCCACGCCTTTCTCGATCAGCGGCAGCAAGCGGCCAACGCGCGTCAGCCGGCCGTGCTGCGGCGTATAGAGCCCGGCCAGCACGCGGAGCAGTGTAGTCTTGCCTGAGCCGTTGTGACCGACGAGGCCCAAGCGATCGCCCTCGCTCAAGTCCAAATTGATGTCCCGCAGCGCCTGGACGACGACGTTGCCCTTGGAGCGTCCGATCGAGCCGCCGACGAACGAGCGCGACAGCGACATCTTCAGCGACCGCGAGCGCATGTCGTAGATCGGATAATCGAACCCGACATACTCAGCGAGAATACGAGTCACCAGCGCCCCCTATACCCAAAGCGCCACGCGCCCGCGCGTCGCGGGCAGGGTGAGGAGCGCGAGCACCGCTGTGCACGCGAGGATCGAGAGTGCGACGGCCCAGTTCGTCAGTGACGCGGTGTGGCCGAGCAGCGGATCGCGGATGATCTCAAGCAGGTGGTAGAACGGGTTGGCGTCGGTGATGAAGCGCCGCGTCGTGATCTGTTCGGCGCGCCACAGCACGGGTGTCATCAAGAACGCGAGCTGCAGGATACTGGAGACGGTTTGCGGCACGTCGCGATAGCGGGCGCAAATCGGTCCGAGCACGATGGCCAGGAAAAACCCGATCAGCGCGACCGTGATGATTCCTGGAATGGCGAGCAAATTGATCCAGCTCAGCTGGTGCTGGAAGAACAACAAGAGCGCGATGACCACGAGGAGGTGGTGCAGCAGCACGATGATGTTGCGCAGCACCATCCGCGCCGCGAGCACGGGCACCGGAATGCCGACGCTGCGCAGGTGCATCGAACCCTCGATGACGACGCCGTCGCCCTCGCTGATCAGGTGCGAGATGAAACCCCACGACATCAGGCCGATCGCCAGATACTGGACGTAGCCCTGCGTCGATTGCTGAAACACCTCGGCGTAGAGCAGGCCGACGCCAAGCGCTGTGATCGCGAGCGCCAGGCTGATCCAGAACGGACCGAGCACTGATCTTTTGTAACGCAGGTTTATGTCCTGCCGGGCCATCAGCGCCCAAGATCGCCAGCGCGTCACCGCGGCTGCGAAATCGTCCCAAACCGTCATGGGCCGGTTCTATCTGCCGGGGGCGCGAGGGTCCACATGCCCCGTGTAGTGAAGGGTGGAACCCGGAGGCTGTGGAAGCTACCTTGGCCACGTCCGGCCGAGGCTGAGTGTAGGGGATTTTTGTGCGGCACGTGGCCGTTGTCGGCATGTACCATAGCGGCGCCACGGCCCTGGCCCACATTATCGGCGCGCTGCCCGGCGCGGCGAATGTGGGTGATTCCAGGCTAATCGCCTCCGATCCACAAGCCGCCGTGTGTACGTTGTGTGGCGATGACTGCGCCGTGCTGACGCCAGCCTTCCGTGACGAACTCCGCAGTGACCCCATTGCGTGGTACGCGAAGCTCGCCAGTCATTTTGCCGCAGAGGTTCTGGTTTCTGTGGAGCGGAACGTCGAGGCGCTCGGCGCGCGCATCACTGACGTCGACTTGGTCTATTGTTTCCGCAGTCCGCTCGCCGCGTATCGCTCGTACCAGAACGCCCAACCGCCCCGGCCGCTTGGCGTCGCTGAGTATTTGTGGCGCTGGGCAAACTTCTACGGCCAAGCGCATTACGAGTTCCCAGCCGCGCGCAGCAAGACCTGGGTCGACTTCTCCGCGTGGGTGCAAGCGCCTGAGGCACAGCTGAAGGCGCTTTGCACCTCCCTCGATCTCGCTTTCGATCCTGCCGCGCTCGAATATTGGCGCAAACCGCCGCACAGCATTGGCGCTGCGAAAACGGACGCGTTACTGCGCGAGCGCCGGTTTGAAGCGCTGCGTCTCGCGCGACGCCCGGCGCCAGAGTTTTCAGCCGCAGAACGCGCTTGCCTGGATGATCACGGCCCAGCGCAGGGCATGGATCACTTCATGCGCGGTCGAGCCGTCGCATGAAGCCCTGGGTTCGCGATGCGCGGCTGGCGGAGACTGTGCGCATCTCCTTGGAGGGTGCCTACGTCTATAAGAACGCGCCCAAGTGCGGATGCAGCATGATCAAGCGCGCCTTATGGTGGGCTGAGCACGACGCAGGCCGCGGTAAGGGCGATCGCGATCTCGCGCTGCAGGGGCTTTACGTCCATAAAGTCAGCGACGAGTCGCCTTTCACCAACGACATCGCGCTGCTGGCTGAACAGCTCATCTTCACGTTCGTGCGCAACCCATACCGGCGCATCTACAGCGCCTATATCGACAAATGTCTGTTCGTGCCGTCGCGGTTTCCGCACCTGGTGCTCGAACCGCTGCGCGCCATCGGCGTCGGCCAGCGCGATGTTTCATTCGCCGATTTTCTCGCCATGGTGCGTGAGCAGTCTGATCTCGAACGCGATACGCACTGGCGCAGCATCTACAACGTCACCGCCGAAGACCTACTCCCGGCCCAGTTCATCGGCGCAATCGAAACCTGCCGAGATGATTTGGACGAATTGTTTCGCCGCATCTATCCAGGCAAAAGCGCCGAGATCGTCAACGTCAACAGCCGCGCCGACATCGTGAAGGGCGCGCCGCCGACAGCCGCGGACTACGCGCTCATAGCGGATCTCTACGCCCAGGACTTCGCCTTCTACGGCTATTCGGACGATCCCGAGCGCCAGAACGAGCCGCCGCGCCGGCGCGGCTGGCGGGGCTGAGCATGCGCCACATCGCAATCGTCGGCATGGCCTTCTGCGGCTCGACGGTGCTGTCCTATGTGCTGGGCGCTTTGCCCGGCGTCGCCAATGTCGGCGAGAGCCATTGGGCTTCCGTCGTCGGCCGCAACACGCGCTGCCACTATTGCGGTCCGGCCTGCCGGTACTGGACCAAGCCGTTTTTCGAGAGTCTCCAGGCCGATCAGGCTAACTGGTATGCGCGGCTCGGCGCTCAGATGGAGCGCGACGTCGTGGTGTCGTCCGATAAGGACCGCATGCATCTCGATCGCTTCGATCCGGAGCTTGATCTCGACGCGCTGATCCTGTTTCGCCCGCCCGTCGACGCGTGGCGCTCCTACATTGCCAAGAAGCGCAAGATCGTCTCCGCGACGCTCGACGAATACATGCGCTGGTGGGTCGATTTCCACCGCAAGCACGCGCAACTGCCGAACCGGGGCAACCGCTACTACGTCGATTTCGATGCGTTTCGCGCCGCGCCCGCGCGGGAGTTGGAAGCGTTGTGCGCTCGCTTGGAGCTGCCGTTCGCGGCCACTGCGCTTGAATACTGGATGACGCCGCAGCACGCCATTGGTGGCCATTTCAACCCGTTTCAACGCCTCCAGGAGGGGTTGGGTGAAAGGCTGCCCATCAAGGCGCTCAACGGCGCGCCGCCGACCGCCGAAGAGGCCGAGGCCATGAGCCGCAACGGCGCGGACGCGGTCTACAAAGAGATGATCGCGCAGATGCGCTGACGGTAACTCGGGGTTGAGCCGCGTCCCGGCTCGCTTATAAACGCAGCATGTCCTCTCGATCCGTCGCCGCGCGACGCTAGCCATGCGCCACATCGCCGTCGTCGGCATGAGCTTTTGCGGCTCGACAGCTTTGTCTCACGTCCTTGGCGCATTGCCGGGCGTGGGCAATGTCGGCGAGGTCAATTGGGTCACGGCCCCGAATTTCGGCACACGCGATTTCTCCTGCAATCATTGCGGCGTGAACTGCGCGATGTACACGCCCGACTTCCTCGCAGGTCTCCGCGCCGATCAATCGAACTGGTATCCCAGACTCGCGCAGCAACACGGGCGCGACGTGCTGGTCTCGTCCGACAAGGACATGGACATGCTCAAGAAGTATGATCCGTCGCTGACGTTCGACGCGATCTGCTGCTTCCGTCCGCCGTTGCAAGCGCATCGCTCCTACAACAAGAAGCCGCGCCCTGGTCATTTGGAATTCGATCGCTACTTGTGGTACTGGACCAGCTATTACGCGATGTTGCGTTACACGTACCCGATCAATGGCCGCAAGATTTGGGTCGATTTCTCCGCGTTCACGAAGAACCCTGAGCAGGCGCTGCAAGGCCTCTGCGCCACGCTCGGACTCACCTACGACAAGAGCGCGCTGGAATATTGGAAGGTCGCGCAGCACTCAGTCGGTGGAAACCGCAATCTGTACGATATCTATCGTAGTGGCGGCGAGGAGCGAGTGAGGATCGCGGCCCGGCCATTCGAGCCGACAGATGAAGAACTGGCCGTTTACGAGGCGCACGCAACAGCGCGGTCGACGTACGAAGCAATGCAAAGGTGGACGACAGAATGAGCCGGCGTCATGTTTTCATCATCAGCTACGGCCGCACGGGCTCCACGCTGCTCATGGCGCTTTTGAGCAATCATGAGCGCGTGCTGGTGCGCGGTGAAAACAATATGCTGATGCGCCACCTGCAGCGCGCCATCGATGCGCTGGAGCAGAAGTACGATCCAGACGCCAATGTCACGTCCAACGCCTATTACGGCAGCCATCTGCACAAGGACGAGTTTCTCGTTCCGATGTTCGGCGGCTTCGTCGAGACCTACCTCGCCGGCGACCTGCGGATCGAGGACTACGACGTCCTTGGCTACAAGGGCGCGGAGTTCGATGGGCGCGTGCTCGATTGCAACGGCGCCGAAGTCCGCGACGACACCGGCGGCATCAAGTTCGATGATAACGAGATCATCCGCGATCTCACCTTCATGCGCCGCTTGTTCCCCGATTGCGTCCTCGTGTTCAACACGCGCGCGCCGGAAGAGGTGATCCGGAGCGACTTCCAGATCGGGCGCCGCACCATCGACATCGAAGAGTTTAACGCGCTCTACGAACGTCTGGCGCAGCAGTTCGATGGTGTCGTCTGTGACTACAGCGACGTCGTAGAGTTCGGGCCGAAGACACAAGAGGTCTTTGCGCGCCTAGGCATCACACCCGATCCGAATGTCGTCAGCGAAACGCTGTTCGGCACCCAAGGGTATGTGCGCTTAGCGCTCGGCTCGCGCGTGACGCGCGTGCCGTATTTCGTCCGCCCACTACCGCATGACTCCATCGACTTCTTCGACATCCAGGTCATCACGCTGTTCGACTCCCGTATCGCGACCTTGAGCGGCGGCTTGATCGTCAACCGTCCCGTGACATTCGCGGATTGGAGTGTCGACAATCCCAACTCGCGTGTGGTCCGGTTCAAGGGCGGAAACCCCTCAGGGTACTATGCGGAGCAATTGCCGGATCCGGCGTTCCAGACGGCGGGCTTCGCGCTGGAAGTGATCCTCCCTGATGGCGAGGACACCTTGGTGGTGAACCTTTTCGGTCAACCGGCGCTGCGCATCCATCACGTCTCGAAAATGCCGGTGGTTCGCGCCGCCCGTTAGGGCGAGGTTCCACGCCAACTAACGTCCGGAGCGAAGCCCAGTTGATCGGGCGCCGCTGGTTGCTAAACACCTCCCATGGTGGAGGCGTCGAGAAACGAGGCTGGAACCCCTAGAGGCGCCCCCAGCGGGGCCCAGATCGGGGTGGTGCTGAACGGGCATCGGGAAGGGCCGTTGCTCGCCCAAACGCTGCAGTCTCTTGTCCGCGCCCGGGTGCATGCCGCCGAGCAGGGCATCGCTATCGATATTCATCTCGTGCTCGATCGCGCTGACGATGCGACCCGCGCCGTCGCGCAGAGCTTCCGTCCGATGTTAGCGACGCTGAAGGAAGTCACGTTCGGCAATCTCGGCGCATCACGGCAAGCTGGCTTGGAAGCTGCGCGCAATGAGTGGATCGCATTTCTTGATGGCGATGACCTCATCTCTACCAACTGGCTGCTCGACGCGCATCAATTCGCCCAAGCTAGTGCTGAACCAAAGAACACGGTGTTCCACACTGAGATGTTCGTGGGGTTCGGGGCGGAGGTGTTCTTCCGCCGCGCGATGCGGACGAGTGATCCGGAGTTCGATCCACTCTGCCTGATCGCCGACTGGTTCTTCTGCAATAATCTGTTCGCGCACCGCAGCATCTTCGAGCGCTGCCCGATCGAGCCGTACGATCACGAGAAGGGGCTGGGCTCGGAAGACTGGCACTGGAGCTGCCAAACCACTGAAGCCGGCATCGCACGCGACTACGTGCCGGGCACGACGTACTTCTATCGCATGAAGCCCGTGGCGCAGAGCCTGGGCATGCTCGGCGGTGTGGTTCACAAGGCGACACGTTTGTTCACGCGCGAAGCCGTGCTTGCCCATCCCGCGCCGGTGACACCCGGCTCTGCCGAGAGTGCGCACTGGTCGCCGGCGCCTGAATCGCCGCGTCTGCGCCGCCCAGCCCCGCGCTGGACCATCGCGCAAGCGCTCAGCCTCGCCAGCATCGATTCGCAACTCGTCGAAGTGGCGCGGCTCGACAAGAATGATCCGCTGCGCGCCACCACGTTTCCGCCGCGCATGCACTACGGCGTCGCCGAGTTCTACCGGCGCACAGCGCCGCGCCTGAGCGACCAGCCGAAGATTGCGCTGTTCTGGGGGGAGGCGCAGCAGATTGGCGGCGGCTACCTGCTGCCGCGTATGATCGACGCCCTGCGCGCCAAGTATCCGGGTCAACAGATCGTCGTCTTCTCGGAAACCGACTCGCTCATGGCGGAGGCTCTGGCTGCGCGCTACGCCGAGAGCGACGTCATCGTGCTCGATTACACTGCCGCGCGCGGCAAGTTCGCTATCCCGGAGCAGTACCTCGCAATGCTGACGGTGCGCTACTTCCTGCAGTTCGAGTTCACGCTCGCCGTCAACATCGGCGCACCCGCATTCGACGGCGTACTCGCACGCTTCGATCGCGCTGTCGCGCATCGCTGTGGCGCGCTGATAGAGATTATTCCGTTCGTGACGTTCGATCGCGCCGATCCATCGCTGGTGCGGATCACGGAAGCCTGGCCATCGCGCGCGCGATTCGAGTCCCGCACAGTCTGTCTCAGCGAGACACTCAGAAACTATTTCGGCGGCATCACCCTTCATGGCGGTGGCTTCCGTTTCCTCAAGCCGCTCCGCACCGCGATCAAGGACGCGTTGCGTCTGCGCTGGAGCGGTGATCGCGCACGGATGAGCGCTGCGTATGAGGCCGTGAAGTTCGAAGACATCCTCGCCGTCCCGCGCGCGGCCGTTGGCGACGACACCGAGAAAGCGCTGGGAAGCGATCTCGCCATCGTACTATTGGCCGACGGCGCGTGCCCAGAGCTAGGCGCCGTCTATGAGGGTGTCGTCAAGCCGAACGGCGCCACGCTGCACGTCATCACCACCGGCGCACAGCAGAACGCCCTCGCAGCACGGACACGCGGTAAGGCCAACCGCGGCGTCACCGTTCACCCTCTAACATCGTGGACCGCCTCAGGCGTGCTCGACATCCTCTCGAACATCGAATCCACATGGCTCGTCGTGCTCGAGCCCGGCGTCGCGATCACATCCAAATTCGCCGAGGACGGTGTCGAGCTGCTCCGCCGCCAAAACGGGCGCGGCGCCGTGATCCCGCAGGCTTGCGTTTCGCGCCAAGCCGGCCAATGGAGCTTGAGCGTCGTTGGCGAGAGCCAAGTGAATCCAAGCCAGGAAGCGCGGCGCTCTTATCTCAATCTCGAACCTGTTGGCGCAGTTGCCGTGAGTGCGGTGGGCATCGGCGCGTTTCAGACCGAAGTTGCCGCACACGTCAGCGCGTCCAATTTCGCGAGCTACATCGCCAGCGACGCCACCCGTGAGCACAATCTTCTGCGCGCCGATTCGTGCTTGGCGCTCAACCTCGCCGGCAGGGTGCCAGAGTCGATGGAGTGGGCCCGGTTCTTGGCCCAACCTGAGAGTCCCCGCGCGCGTGGCGCCGGAGCTCGGCCATGATCGCCGAACTAACAAACCTCTCCCGCGGACGCGGTGAACTCGGCGCCGACGCCGGTACGCCGGCTATTCCTTCTTCGTCCGCGAATGGAGCGGTGACAGAAGTGGCGGCGTCCGCGCCGGCCGAAGTCTTCGTGCCTGACCAAGCATCCGCGAATGAGACGGCCATAGACTCCCGGCCAACCTTCATTGCACCCGCCGCACCCAAGTTTGGCGATGAAGGCGATCTGGATAAGGCCGCGGCCTACGCCTTCGGTGAATCGCCAGCGCCCTTCGAAGACGCCGCGAACGATCCGCCTGAGACGTGGTCTGACACTTTATTCGCAGCGAACCAGCAAGTGATCAGATCGGCGCTTGAGCACAATTTGATTGGCTCCGGATACGCCTATGCCGTCGCCAATGGTTTGGAAGAATTTGGCGATGTGCGCGAGCCGATCCGTGCCGAGTTCGGCAAGCGCAACATGCCTGAATGGGTGCTAGACGAACTCACCGAGATCGCGCTCGCCGGCGCGCCGATCCCGTTCGACAAATCGTTCGGCACGAAGAGTTTCTGGGTCGGCCGCCGCAACGATCAGGTCAACACCTTGGCGCACGCGATCGCTGCACGCCTGCCGGAACGCGTGAGCCACATCATCCTGACGCCTTGGCTCGACTCTGGCGGCGCTGAGCGCGTCGCACTCTGGCATGCGCTCGCCGTGGACGACGCTGGCGGCGCCTGCGTTGTCATGGGCACGGACCGTCAGAAAGAGGGTTGGGTTTCGCGTCTTCCCGACTCGGCCACCTACATCTGCTTGAACCAGATCGTGGAAGAGGTTGGCCTCGCCGGCCACCTCGGCGCCGATGACTGGGCTGCCGCGCTTGGCCTCGCATTGTCGCAAACGCGCTTTGATGTGATGCACGTCATCAACTCTTACGTCGCAACGCGCATGCTGCGACACCCCATCGATTGGGGAAAGCGCCGCATCTTCTATTCGTTGTTCGGCATCGGCGTCGACAAGCACGAGCTTGAAGCGGGCTTTTGGTTTGGCGCGCGCGACCTGCGCGGCGTCACGGATTTCATCAGCGACAACGCCGTCGTTCCGAACGCGCGCGCCGCGGAGTTTGGCTTGGACCCGAAGGCCTTCCGCGCCATCGACTACCCAGTCGACGCCACGCTCAAATTTTCAGGTGTCAAGAAAAACGGTGACGGCATCGCGCGGGTGCTCTGGGCGTCGCGGCTCGATCCTGAGAAGCAGCCCGAAATCGTGTTCGAAATTGCGCGCGCCATGCCGGATGTCGAGTTTCACATGTTCGGCAGCGGCATTCTAACGGACGGGGACCTGCCGCGGCCGCCGCGCAATGTCTGGCTGCGCGGTCCGTTCGACGGCTGGAGCAGCTTACCGGCCGAACCGTTCGACTGTTTCCTCATGACTTCGCGCGTCACCGAGGGCATGCCCAACATCGTACTCGAAGCGATGGGCTCGGCATTGCCCGTCGTGGCTTCGAGCGTCGGTGCGGTCCCCGAAGCGTTGGCCAACAAGCGCGGCTGGCTGGTTGACGACATCACCAGCTGGAACGCTTACGTCGCCACGCTTCGCTCTGTATTCGATGATCCGCAGGAAGCGCGCCGCAGAGCGCGCGCCGCGCTGCTGGAGGTGACGCGCAACCGAACCTTCAAGAAGCTGACGCGTACGCTGTCGGAAATCGGCTATCTCTGAGCCCGCTGTTCCCAGGCCCAGGCGTGAGAGACGATCGTGTCGATGTCGTCGTAGCGCGGCGCCCAACCAAGGTCGTTCCGTAGGGCGTTCGCATCCGCCACGACGGAAGCGGCATCGCCGGGCCGTCTCGGCGAGACTTTCACGTTAAGCTTGACGCCTGTAACGCGCTCAACCGCGTCGATCACTTCGCGCACAGAATAGCCGCGCCCGTAGCCGCAATTGTACAGCAAGCGCCCGCCGTGCGTGCGCAAGTGCCCGAGCGCGGCGAGGTGAGCGGCGATTAAGTCCGCGACGTGGATGTAGTCCCGAACACCGGTGCCGTCCGGTGTCGGATAATCGTCGCCGAACACCTCGATGCCGGCGCGCTTTCCCGCGGCGGCTTCCAGGCACACTTTGATGAGATGCGTTGCGCGCGGGGTCGCTTGTCCCGATCGGCCAGCAGGGTCGGCGCCCGCTACATTGAAATAGCGCAGGATCGCGATCGGCAATCCCGATGCTGCGTTGAGGTCGCGCAGAATTTGTTCGCTCATCAACTTCGAAGCGCCGTAGGGCGAGATCGGTTGCGTCGGCGCGTCCTCACGCACCAGTCCCGTTTCGGGGACGCCATAGACGGCCGCCGTTGACGAGAAGACGAACTGCTTCACGCCGGCGTCGAGCGCGCACTTCGCCAGGGTGAGCGTGTTCGCTGTATTGTTGTGATAATAGCCCAACGGATCGGCGACGCTGTCCGGCACCACGGTCGACGCCGCAAAGTGCGTGATCGCAGTTACGCCGTGATCCGCCAAAACAGCGCGCACCAAATCGGCGTCGCCAGTGCTGCCTTCGACGAGCGTTGCGCCCGCCGGCGCGCAGGCGCGAATGCCGGTCGAAAAATTATCCAAAATGACGACGTGTTCGCCGCGATCGAGCAGGGCGAGCGCCATGTGCGAGCCAATGAAACCCGCGCCGCCGGTAACGAGCACTGTCATCGCACGCCCTGTTCCGCGGCAGCGCCGCGCCGCACGCCTGCTGCACGAAACGCGTGGCGCTGACTAGCCCAATTGCGGCACATCTGGGCGCATGCGAGAAGGTCGCGGGTTTGGTTGAGGTCCGGCATGGATAGGCTCAGCGGCGAGGGATACAACACCGACAAGGGCCCCCTCTACCTCGATTATTACGAATCTTTCTTCGCCCCGCATCGCCATCGCGCCGTGAACCTGCTGGAACTTGGAATCCACCAGGGCGGCTCGCTCAAGATGTGGCGCGACTATTTCGAGTACGGCCAGATTTTTGGAGTCGACATCCAACCCGCGCCAATCGAGGCGACTCCGCGGATCCATACCTTCGTCGGTGACGTCAGCACGCCGGACGTTTTCACCGAAATCGAGAGCGCCACCGGCGTGGGCACGTTCGACATCATCATCGACGACGCCAGCCATATCGGCGCCAACGTGCGCTCCACGTTCGAGCACCTGTTCGTCAACCGCCTCTCGCCAGGTGGCCTCTATGTGATCGAGGATTGGGGCACGGGTTACATGAAGGCGTGGCCGGATGGTGCTGCGTATCACGCCAATGGCGATGTCGACGGCAACCGCTTCCTTTCGCATGACGCCGGCGTGGTCGGTTACGTGAAGGCGCTGGTCGACCACGTCGCGCGCGCCGACGTGACGGCGGGCGGCGGCGCTGTGCCCAATGCGTTTGCCATTGACTTCATGACCGTCGCGCCGGGCTTGGTGTTCTTGAAGAAGTCCGCCAGTGGATGAGCGCCGCTCCGTCACGAACTATAGCGCCAAGCGCCCACCGCCGGGGCGCTCGCGCACCCGCGCGCAACGCTCACGCGATCCAAGTGAAGTCGACGCGCTGAAGCAGGAGCACGCTGTCCTCGCGCGGCGCTATGCCGAGGTGAAAGACGAAAACATTCATCTGCGTCGCCAACTGCACGCCATGGAGACGACGTTCTCCTGGCGCATCACCGCGCCCTTGCGGGTGGTGCGTACCTGGATGTTCAAGGCGCGGGAATCGGTGAGGGGACCGTGGCGCTCCAAGCTGGTTCGCTTAGCGACGCGCATCTATCACCGCGCCCCTCTGCCGGTGAAGGCGCGCCTCGCGTTGCACAATGCGCTGCACCGCATTTCGCCGGGGTTCTACCAACGCTTGCGCGTTGCAGCAGGCGCAGGACCTTCCGCGCCGCCCGGTGAGTCCGCTTCAAAGGAGTCGGACCCTCATGACATCGTTGGAAACCCAGCCTTCCGCGCCGCCTTCCGCCGTCTGACTCACGATCTCGCCGCGCACGCGGAAACACACGGCCCCTTCACCCACATCATCGTGCTGCCGTTCTTCGCTGTTGGCGGCGCTCAGCTGGTCGCCGCGAACTTTGCGCGCACCGTTGCCACGCGTGGCCATGCCTGCCTCATCGTGGCAACGGACAAGACGCTGACCGGCGAGCGCCCAGCTGCGGTTGATCGCGTGCAAGCGATCGACTTCGCCGACTACTTTCCAAACGCGGATATGGTTCAGCGCGAGCATCTACTGTTTGCGTTGATACGCACGGTCGGGCCTCGCGTACTTCACATCGTCAACGCGGAGACCGGCTGGCGCATGCTGATCCGGGAAGGCGAGCGCGTCCGCAAACTGACCAAAGTGTTCGGCAGCATCTTCGCGTTTCAGTACGATTGGCGCACGCGCGAGAAAGTAGGCTACGCTGCGACCTTCCTGCGCCCGGCCTTACCGTTCCTCGATGGCCTGATCACCGACAACAACCGCTTCATCGAAGACGCCGTCCGTGACTACAAGCTCGATACCGATCGCGCCAAGTTTCATCTCGCCTACAACACAACCGATATCCTAACGCCCGACCTTCGCGCACGTGCGGAGGCCTTCGCCGCCGCGCTACCGGCGCACATTCGCGACGCTCGCAGGCTCAGCGTGCTGTGGGCTGGCCGGCTCGATGCGGAGAAGCGTCCAGAGCTTCTCCTCGCCGTCGCCAAGGCGTGCCCGGCGTTCGATTTCCACGTTTACGGCGCGCGCGTGGTCGATTCCGAAATGGCAGTGCAACTCGAGGGTCGCCCGAACATCCATTTCCAAGGCGGCTACACCTCCGCGGAAGAGGTGATGAGCCGGCGAGAACACCACGCCATGATGTTCACCTCGCGCTGGGAAGGCCTCGCCAACGTGCTGATCGAGTTCGGCGCGCAAGGCCTCCCAATCGTCGCCGCGACCGTTGGCGGCGTCGGCGAACTCGTCACCGACAGCACCGGCTATCCCGTCCCCGAACGTCCTCACGTTGATGATTACGTCGACGCGCTGAACCAGATCAAAGCCGCGCCGCAGGAAACAGCCGCCAAGAGCACGGCGCTGATCGCGCTTATCGCCGAACGTCACGGCCGCGCGGCGTTTGAACGCTCGGTCGAGAGTATAGCGGGCTATCTCTAATGAACCCGCCGCTCGTCACCGTCGTGATCCCGTACTACGACCACGGCCGTCACCTCCATCAGACCGTGCATTCCTGCTTGCGCGCCTATTCTGGGCCGATCGAGATTCTCATCGTCAACGACGGCAGCGTCGAGCCGAAGGCGGGGCACTATCTCGAGAACGCTGCTGCTCTCTCGCCGGCAGTGCGCGTCATTACCCAAGCTAATGGCGGGCTCTCAACCGCGCGCAATACCGGCATTCGCGAAGCGCGGGGCGCGCTCATTCAGTTGCTCGACAGCGACGACATGCTCGTGCCCGGCAAGATCGATGCGCAGGTTGAGCACTTTCAGCTGCAGCCTGCGATCTCGGTTTCGCTCAGCAACTACCTGCTGAGCGATCCGTCTGGAACCACGTTCTGGCGCGACGGCGATCCGATCACGCGCTTCGACTTCAGCAGCGACGACTTCCTGTTTCACTGGGAACGTGGTTTCTCGGTGCCGATCCACACGGCCCTATTTCGTCGTGACATCCTCGGCAATGCGCCGTTCGAGACGTCGCTCGTCGGTAAGGAAGATTGGGTGTTCTGGTCCCGCCTTGCCTTGGCTGGCCGCAAGATGAGCTATCTGCCGGTGTTTGGCGCGATCTACCGGCAACATGCGCAGAGCATGTCAAAGTCGTTCAAGCGAATGGGGGAGAGTTTCCTCAGTGCGTCTCGCTTGATCGAGTCCGAACTGGAGCCGCGGCGTGCGGCTGCGATGCGGCAAGCGTCGCAGAAATGGCACCAGACTTTCTATGTGCCCCGCAGCCGTGAGGACAAAGCGCAAGTGAGCGCGTCTTCTTTGGCCTCGCAACCCGACGCCGATCCGGAACCGACCGCACCTGATTGGCCGACCGCGCCGGCCAATCTGCGCCGCGCCGAAAGCGAGACGCCGCTGATCTCAGTCATCGTTCCGGTTTACAACCACTACCGCTATCTGCAGCAATGTCTTGCTAGCGTGCTGGCGCAAACAACTGACGCGCCCATCGAGATCGTCGTGATCAACGATGCATCGTCGGATCAACGCGTGGCGCCGTTGCTCCGTTCATTCGCAACCATCAGCCCTGTGGTCAACTTCATCGACAACACCGCCAATCTCGGCATCGCCGAGACTCAGAATCGCGCGGCTGCCGCCGCACGTGGTGCGTATCTCGCTTTTCTCGATTGCGACGACATGCTGTCGCCAGACGCTTTCGCCAACGTGATCGCCCAACTGGACGGCGCTGATTACGTCTTCACCGATCGCACCGATGTCGACGCGAGCGGACGCAAAATTCGCGTCGCGCGTTATGGCGGCTATGACAACCTGAAACCATCCGGCGATATTCGCTCCGATCTATACGATGGCATGGTGGCGTCGCACTTGAAGGTCATACGCCGCGAGGCATTTCTCGCGGCTGGTGGTTTCGATCGTGGCTTTGGCGGCGTTCAAGATTGGGAGCTCGCACTGAAGATGGCGCAGGCCGACGCGGAATTCCGTTATCTGCCGCAGCCGCTCTATCTGCACCGCATCCACGGCGGATCTGTCACCGGCGAAGACGCCGTGCGGCAGTTCTGGCTCAGTAACCTCGTGCGACGGCGTTTCGCGAGGAGCGCGCTGCGACCGCAACTCGAAGACGACGACGCGGTGCAAGCAGCGCGTACGAGTATGGTGCTTCCGTCCGACAAGGTGGCGTTGTTTCGTGGCCGCGTCGACACTGCGGCGATGAAGGCTGCTTGGCGCCAGGGCAAGATTTGCATCTACGCCGTCAGCGTGAACCCCGCCGTGAACGAGATCAATGCGTTGCGTGAGTACAACTCGTACTTCGATCTCGTGCTGGCGCCGGATGAAAGCGTCGCCAGCGCGTTGGTCGGATATATGTGGCGCCACGACGCGCTCCACCTCGAAGGGGAGCGCGTCGAACGCCGCTTACGAGTAGCCGAACAAGCCGTCGTAGTTGAGGTTCCCAGCGGTGACGTTGAGCAGGGTGATGCTGTCGCCATTGCTGAAGTTGAACACGGTGTTGAGGCCGACTTGATCGACCGTCCAAGTGACGCCGGAGCCTGAATAGGCCGAGAGGTCGATCGCGTCCTCGACGCCGCCTGCGGCGAAGTCGTTGATGGTGTCGTCGCCATCGCCGACCGCGAAGATGAAGTGATCATCGCCCGCGCCGCCGATCAGGATGTCGTCGCCGTGACCGCCGATAATCGTGTCGTTGCCGATCAGGCCGTTCAAGCGATTGACGTTGTCGTTGCCGGTCATGACGTTGGCGTCGCTATTGCCGCGGCCGTTGACAGCGCTTGAGCCTGTGAGCGTCAGATTGTCGAGATTGGCGCCGAGTTCGAATGTGACTGAGCTTTGCACGGTATCCGTGCCCCAGCCGGACTGAGCTTCGAACACGATGTCGAGGGCATTGTCGACGATGTAGGTGTCATCGCCTTGTGCGCCATACATCTTGTCCGCGCCAAGGCCGCCGTCGAGCACGTCGTTGCCTTGGAAGCCGTAGAGGTTATTGGCGGATTCGTTGCCGGTGATGTGGTTGTCGATCTCGTTGCCGCGGCCGAAGATCGTCCCAGAGCCCGCTTGCAACACCAGATTATCGATGTTGAGACCGATCTGGTAGCTGACGTTGGTGTAGGCCGTGTCCGTACCCCACGCGAATTGCGCCTCGTACATGAAGTCGGCCGCGTTATCGACGTAGTAAGTGTCGTCGCCTTCGCCGCCATACATCTTGTCGGCGCCCACACCGCCGACGAGCGTGTCGTTGCCGTCGTAGCCGTAGAGCACATTCGCCGCGCCGTTGCCGGTGATGATGTTGGCGATGTCGTTGCCGTTGCCGCGCAGCGTTGAGCCGCCGGTCAGCGTCAGATTCTCGACGTTGGCGCCGAGTGTGAAGGTAACCGAGGTATAGACGATATCCGTACCCCAACCGGCTTGACCCTCAAACGCGACGTCCGACGCGTTGTCGACATAGTAAGTATCGTTGCCTTGGGCGCCGAACATCGAATCTGCGCCGGCGCCGCCATCGAGAATGTCGTCACCGTCGAAGCCCGAGAGCGCGTTGACGCCGCTATTCCCGGTGATGGTGTTGGCGGTGCTGTTGCCGCGGCCGTTAATGTCCGCGCTGCCGGTCAACGTGAGGTTCTCGACATTGGTCCCGAGCGTGAACGTGACGGACGCCTGCACATTGTCCGTGCCCGCCGATGCGGCCTCGGTGACGAGGTCGGCGATGTGGTCGACGATATAGGTATCGTCGCCCGCGCCGCCGCTCATAGAATCAGCGCCGCCCATGCCATTCAGCACGTTGTTGCCGCTGTTGCCGGTGATGACGTTGCCCGCGGAATTGCCGGTGCCGTCGATGTTGGCGGAGCCGGAGAGCACCAGATGCTCGAAATTGTCGAGCAGGGTGTAGCTGAAATCGGCGCTGACATATTCAACGCCGCCGTCCGCCGCTTCGATAACAGTATCGAGCGCGTCGATGTAATAGATGTCGTTGCCGATGCCGCCCGACAGCGTGTCCGCGCCGTCGCCGCCGAACAGCACATTCGCACCGCTGTTGCCGGTGATGATGTTGGCGAGCGCGTTGCCGTAGCCGTTTATATCAGCAGCGCCGGTCAGCGTGAGGTTCTCAAGATCGCCGCCGAGGAAGTAGGTGAACGCGACCTGGATGGTGTCCGTACCCTGATCCGCGAGCTCGATCACGGAATCGCCGGCCGAGTCGATAATGTAGGTGTCGTTGCCGAGACCGCCGGTCAGCGTGTCGCTGCCCGCGCCGCCATCAAGCACGTTGTTGGCGCTGTTGCCGATGATGGTGTCGTTGCCGCTGCCGCCGATGGCGTTCTCGATCACCGCGCCGCGGGCGATCGCGACGTTGCCGACGGCGACGCCGGCGCCGCCGTTGCCGGGGCCGACGCTTGAGAATGCTTCTTCGCGCAGATCGATTTCGCTGTTGGTTGAGTAGCCGGAAAAATCGAAGGTATCGATGCCGCCGGCGTCCCACACCGCGAACACCACGCCTTCGGTCGTGGTGTTGATGTCGAAGTGTTCGGTGCCCGTATTGGAGTTCCAACCATAAACGGTATCGCCGGTGCGCGTTGTCATGTTCGCGCCGTAGAGCCTTTGGATCGCTGCGATGTCGTGCAGCTGCGGGCCGGCCGCGAACGCATTCAAGCTATGGCCGACGCCGGCCGAGCCGAAATAGCTCATGACTGTGTAGGCGCGGGAATCCTGCCAGTAGGTGGCGTTGCCGGGATAGGACGGAGCGCCGCCGTTGTAGTCGCCAGGGTGCGAGAGGCCGAGGGCGTGGCCGATTTCGTGCGTCAGCGCGTGCAGCGCGTATTCGCCCCACACTGTGGAGGGATCGGCCCAGTTGATCTGGTTTTCGGGCAACGAGATGTTGACCCAAACGTCGCCTTCTTCGTTGGTCTGACCTCGGCTACCGTTGATCGGTAGAAACGCGAACGCCGCCGCGTCTTCTGCGCCGCTGCTATAGTTGCTGAACAGAATGGTCGCGTTGTTCGCGTAGGCTTCCAAGCCCGGCGTCGTGCTATAGACGCGCGTAAACGTGATGTTGGCGACGTCGGCCCAGAGTTGCAGCGCGATTTCGGCCGCCTGAATCTGTGCGGCAGAAAAGCGCGAGAAGCCCTGAACGTCCGGCAGATCGCCGGGCGCGATGGTTTGACGGAACGCGTAGGTCACGTTCGTGGCCACGCCGAGCCCGGTGGACCACGTCGCATTCTCGCGCGTCAGCTGCGCGGCGGCTTGATCCCAATTGTAGATTGGCAGGCCGTTGCCGGCGGTTCCGGAGGTCGGATCCTGAAAGTTCTGCGGCGTCGGGTCCTCGCCCACCGTGGGCGTTTCCGGCCCAGCGCCGTCAAGATCGCGATTGTACATGCAAAACCCCCGTAAAGATCGGGGCGCACCTTAGCGTGTGTCGTCGGCGCGAGAATAGGGGGCCGTTCAGCCTTGTAGCAGATGATGTTTTCCGGGCCTCAGCGGGCTTAATCGATGACGCCGCGCATGTCGTCGGTGAGGTAGATCCCGAATCGCTCCGTCATCAGCGCGCCTTGGATCGCCTCGAAGCCCGGTAGTTCCAGTGTGATATCGATGTCCTGCTCGATGTCGCGTCCTGTGGCGGTATTGACGATGATGTTCTGGATCGAGCTTTCCGCAACGTTGTGGACAATTGCGGTAACGCCTGCCTCGTCCTGGATCACCAGACCGTCCGCATTTTCCAGGCCGTCGAGCCCAAGGGCTTCCTTGGCTTCGGCCGGCATCTCACTGAGGCTGGTGCCGACATTGGCCATGGTCTGATCGACGATTGCGCCGGCGTCAGTCCAGGTGACGTTGGTAGTGAGAACCGGCGTGCCGTTCAGCACCGTGGTCACTACGGCGCCGAAATTGACCGTGATCGACGTACCCGGAATTTCGAAGCCGCCGCGCAGATCGTCCATCTCGCCATCGGCCATCACCTCGATGTCGCCGCCCCATGCATCTTCGCTCGCAAGCGCTGGGCTCGTAAGCGTTGCGAAAGCGATTGCCGTGAGGAGCGAGAGGCTGTGCATCACTGCGTTGTCACCGGGCTGATTTGATAGAGCTCGGGCATGTTGCGCATGAGATCCGACGCTGAGGCGGGGCCCTGCGCTTCATCGAGCGGCGCGATGCTCCAGGGACGCCATTCTTCGGTGCGATCGTAAGCAGGCGCGGCCATGCCTTCCGGCACGCGGCGGATCGCAAGCACGACGCCGTTCCACACCGCTTCGAATTCTGCACGGGTGTAGGTTTGCAGGCCGAACGTCGGGTCGCCGACCAGCACTTGGGTGTCGCTGATGCCTTTGACGACGACGAAGTGGCGATAGTTGTCGTGGCTGATCAGCGCGATGGCGGGGACGTGCAGCGAAGCGAGGCGATCCAGCGACAGCCGGAGGCCGTCCGCTGAGAACCCGCGCGTTTCGAGATAGGCGCGCATGTCGAGCATCGAAAAGCCGACTTGACGAATGCGGCTTTGATCGCCGTGCCCGAACATCGCTTCGAACACTTCGCTCTCATTGACGCTCATGCCGTAATGGTAGCGCAGCAGTGTCGCGACGGCCGCGGAGCCGCAGCTGTAATCATATTGCTGGCGAACGACGGTACGGAACGGGATGTCGCGCCAGCTCATCACGTTCATGGAATAGGAGCCGTTGTCGCCGTGGAAGCGCACTTGCGCTTGCGCTGGGCTCATGCAGCAGAACCATGCGGCGAAGAAGGCGGCAAGCCAAGCGCCGCTCCGCATGAAGCGGAACGGCGCCCAGTTTGTCTCTGCAAAAGCGCGCCTCACGGAGCGCTCGGGGGCAGCACAACGTTGACGCTCATGCTTGCCTGCAGATTGTTGTTGTGACCGGTATTGATCACGAAATTGCCGAGCCCCGCATAGCCTGAGAAGGCGTTGGAGCCGACATTGACTTGACCTGAACCAACAGTCTGGCCGTTGACGCTGTTGCCGCTGTTGACGGCGTTGAGCGTTTGTTCGGTGATCACGTTGGTGTTGACGCCATCTCCCCCCGCGAGGTCGTCGAGGTCATCGAGGCTCAGCACTTCCACCTCTTCAGTGGAGGCTGAACCGGACGCTTCTTGCGCGTAAGCCGTCTGGGCCGAAGCCAAGAGAGCTGCGAAGAGTGCGCCCTTCAGAGAGTATGTGAGTGTCATAGGACCCTACACAGTTCGGGGTGAAGCCAAGTCCGGGCCGACGGATTGCTCCGCCGGCCCGGTGCGAGGCTTAGTTGGCGCCGCCGTTGCCGAACGTGATGTTGGCGTTCGCGCCGACGGCCGTGGCCGCTTGGTTCGAAGAGCCAATACCAGTGTTCATGCTGGCAGTGTTGATACCGCCGAAGTTGGCGAGAGCGCCGTTGTCGATGCCGACCGCGCCGGTAGCGACGGAAGCCGGATCTTTGTGCGACTCTGAGTCAACCCGGACATCGGTGACCATCGCGTTCAGTTCCATCGACGTGATCACCATGGTGGTGCTCGAGCTGTCGGTGTTGAAGCTGTGGTCGATGTCGGTATCGCTGTTGTAGCTGTCCTTGATCTCGGTGTTGAAGGAGTCATCCACGTCGACCGAGTTGTCGGCGTTGTACGAGTCTTCGATCTTCACTTCCGTGTTGAAGGAGTCGTCGTTCTCAACCGAATTGTCGGTGTTGAAGGATTCTTCGTTGCGAACCGAGTTGTCCGTGTTGAAGGATTCCTCGTTGCGGACCGAGTTATCGGTCTCTTCCGAGTTGTCCGTCAGCGTGACGGTGTTGAACGAACCGTCGTTGTCGTTTTGCTCGGTGTCCGTGTTGAAGGAGTCTTCGTTACGGACCGAGTTGTCTTCCGAGTTGTCCGTCAGCGTGATCGTGTTGAACGAACCATCGTTGTCGTTTTGCTCGGTCGAGTTGTCGGTGTTGAACGATTCGTCGTAGTCGACTGAGTTATCGACCGAGTTGTCGATATCTTCGCCGGCCAGGTTCGAACCGCCGTTGGCTTGGTTCAGATCTTCACCAGCCTGGAGGCTGCCGTTGTCGGCAAGCGTCATGTCTTCGCCAGCGAGGTTGGCGTCGTCATTGGCTTGGGTCAGGTCTTCACCGGCCAGCAGGCTGCCGTTGTCGGCGATCGTTTGGTCTTCACCAGCAACGTTCGAGTCAGCAGCGACGACTTGATCTTCGCCAGCTTGGTTCGAGCCATTGTCGGCGACGGTTTGGTCTTCGCCGGCAGTGTTCGAGTTGTAGGCGAGGTTTTGATCTTCGCCGACCACGTGGCCACCAGCGATGTTTTGGTCTTCGCCGGCATACGTGCCCGAGTTGTTGTTTTGGTCTTCGCCGACCAGCGTCGAGCCGTTGTCAGCGACGGCTTGATTGTCGCCAGCGACGTTCGCGTTGTAGATCTGGTCTTCGCCCGCAATGTTCGAACCGCTGCTGGCGACGTTTTGGTCTTTGCCAACTTGGGTCGAGCCGTTGTCAGCGATCGATTGATCGCCTTCCACGAGGAGCGAGCCGTTGTCGGCGACAGCTTGGTCTTCACCAGCCGTGTTCGAGTTGTAGGCGAGGTTTTGGTCTTCGCCGACGACATGGCCGCCCGCGATGGTTTGGTCTTCGCCGACTTGCGTCGAGCCGTTGTCGACAACCGTTTGATCTTCGCCAGCTTGGTTCGAGCCATTGTCGGCGACCGTTTGGTCTTCGCCGGCTTGGTTCGCGCCGTTGTCAGCGATGGTTTGATCTTCGCCGGCCTGGTGACCGCCAGCGACGTTTTGGTCTTCGCCGGCGACGTTGGAGCTGTCGGCGATGATTTGGTCGTCAGCGGCGTAGGTGCCCGCGTTGTTGTTTTGGTTCAGGTTGCCACCGGCTTGGACGCTGCCGTTGTCGGCGACGCTTTGATCTTCGCCAGCGACGTTGGACGCGTCGGCGTTGACTTGGTCTTCGCCGGCATAGGTGCCGGAGTTGTTGTTCTGGTCTTCGCCAGCGTAGGCGCCGCTGTTGTTGTTCTGATCGAGGTTGTCACCGGCGATCATCGAACCGTTGTCGGCATTGTCGACGCCGTTGCCCGAGAAGTTGCCGTTGCCCGAGTCAGCGACCGCAACCGTGGTGAGGTCTTCACCGGCTTGCTGCGAGCCATTGTCGGCGACGGCTTGGTTGTCGCCAGCAACGTTGGAACCTTCGTTCAGCGATTGGTCGCCAGCTTCAACCGAGTTGTCGGTCGAGTTGTCGGTGTTGAACGATTCTTTGTTCTCGATGTCGGTGTTGAACGACTCTTCGTTGTCGACGTCGAGCGAGTTATCGGTCGAGTTGTCGGTGTTGAAGGAGTGTTCGTTGTCGACGTCCACATCCGTGTTGAACGAATGCTCGTTGTCGATGTCCGTCGAGTTGTCGGTGTTTTCCGAGTTGTCCGTCAGCGCGATGTCGTTGAACGAGCCGTCGTTGTCGTTTTGCTCGGTGTCCGTGTTGAAGGACTCTTCGACTTTGACGTCGGTGTCGATGTCGGTATCGACGTCGGTCGAGTTGTCGGTGTTTTCCGAGTTGTCCGTCAGCGTGATCTCGTTGAACGAACCGTCGTTGTCGTTCTGCTCGGAATCCGAGTTGAAGGATTCTTCGACTTTTACTTCGCTATCGACTTCATTGTTCGTCGAATTGTCGGTGTTGAACGAGTGTTCGTTGTTGAACGATTCCTCGGTCGTCACTTCGTGATTCAGCGAATCTTCGACCGTCGTGTCGATTTCAGTCTTGGTCTCGTTGTTGAACGAATCGTCAGCTTCGAAGCTGTTTTCGGTGCTCGTCTCGCTGTTATCGACAGTAGCGGTGCTGCCGGAAATGGCTGCCGCGCTGCCGTCATCGATGCTCGGCGTGTCGTCGCCCGCCCAAGCGGCCGGCGCGAACGCCAAGCCGAGGGCCACGGCGCACACTGAGCTCAAAAGTCTCAATTGCATTTCCTGTTACCTCCGTACGCAGTGAGGCCAGCCCCCCGACCGGTGTTCGGTGCTTTGCGGCTAGCTCTACGGAGGGTTGCGGAAGTGCGGAAACTGTTCTTGGTTAAACACTCAAGTCGCGAAGTTAACCAAGCAGCTCTAGTTAATTTGCAATTATCCAAGCGAAAACTTGCGATCTCACCTGGATACAGACTAACCGAGGTTAGTTTGATGGCGGTACTATACTAATACTTGCAAATCAGCGCCTCGCTATGACAGTGCCCCCACGGCAACAGGCGGGAGCTTTGCGTTGGCGCCCGGTAGTGTAGTCCACCCTACGTTGCTATGCCTTTTGGCCTATGTGGTCCTGAGCGGGGGCGGGCGCGGCATGACTGGGTATTCGCTGAAGCGTCCGGAGATCAGCTTCGATCTCGCACCGCTGAAGGCGTTTTACGCAGACAAGCGCGTGCTCATCACCGGCGCGGCGGGCAGCATCGGCAGTGCTCTTTCGCTCGAGCTGGCGCGCCTCGGTTGCGCGCATCTGGCGATGCTGGATCAGTTCGATCACGGGCTCATTTCCATCGTCGAACGCGTGCGCAAGGCAGCGCCTGCGCTGCAGGTCAGCGAAGTGTTGTGCGATGTGCGCGATGTGGGGCGCCTGGAAACGTGGATGCGCCGAATTGAGCCGGACGTCGTCATCCATGCGGCCGCGCTGAAGCATGTCGATCTCGGCGAACGCCATCCGGTCGAGTGTGTGCTGACCAATCTGGTGGGCGTGCGCAACACGCTTGCGGCGGCGGCGGAGGTGGGGGCCCGGCACTTCATGCTGGTGTCGTCCGACAAGGCCGCGGCGCCGAGCTGCGTGATGGGGGCCACCAAGCGGCTGGCGGAAATGCACCTGACGGGCTTTGCGCTGGAGCAGGGCTCGGGCGTGCAGGTGAAGGCGCTCAGGTTCGGCAATGTGCTGGGGTCGCAGGGCTCGGTGCTGCCGCGGTTCAAGGCCCAGATCGAAGCCGGCGGGCCGGTGGAAGTCACGCATAAGGACATGGAGCGGTATTTTATGTCCGACAGCGAGGCTGTTGGATTGATCCTCTCCGTTACCGCGCATAACGCGCCGGGCGCGGGCGTCTATTTCATGGAAATGGGCGATGCGGTGTCGATCATGGATCTGGCGCGGCAGACGATCGAGGGCGCCGGCCAGGACGTTGAGATTGAGATCACCGGGCTGCGGTCGGGTGAGAAGCTCAAAGAACAGCTGTTCGACGAATATGAGCGGGTGGAAGCGACTTCCATTCCCGGCGTTTACTGCGTCTCACCGGCGAGCGCGGATGCGTTCGTGACCAATGGCGACGTGGCGCATCTCGAGAGCATGGCGCGCACGATGGATAACGCGGTGGTGCGGCAGCGTGTGTTTGCGCACCTCGACGAACGGCTGCAACGCGAAGAGCGCGCAGCCGGTTAATGGCCTTCGAAAGCGACGAGCGCGTCGGCGGGGATGCCGAGGGCGCGGAGTTTTTGTAGGCCGCCGAGTTCTGGCAGATCGATGACGAACGTGGCGCCGGCGGCTTTGGCGCCAAGGGCTTCGATGAGTTTCACTGCGGCGAATGCGGTGCCGCCGGTGGCGATGAGATCGTCGACGATGAGGACGTTTTCGCCGGGCGTGAAGGCGTCGGCGTGAGCCTCCATCGTGTCTGTGCCGTATTCGAGCTGGTAATCCTGGCGCACCGTTTTCCAGGGCAGTTTGCCCTTCTTGCGGATCGGCACGAAGCCGACACTGAGCTGGTGAGCGACGGCGCCGCCTAAGATGAAGCCGCGCGCTTCGATGCCGGCGACTTTGTCGATGCGGATGCCAGCATAGGGCTGCACCATTTGATCGACAGCGGTGCGGAAGGCGCGGGGATTGCCGAGGAGCGTGGTGATGTCGCGGAACATGATCCCGGGCTTGGGATGATCCGGGATGGTGCGAATGATGTCTTTGATGTTCACGCGCCGGCCTTCGTTGCGGCGACCTCCGCGATCGCCAGCGACGAGGTTAGCCCAGGTGACTCGATGCCGAATAGATTCACCAAGCCTTCGATGGTGTGAAGTTCGGGGCCGTCGATGCGGAAATCGGCGGCGGGTTGGCCGGGGCCGGAGAGTTTGGGGCGGCAGCCCGAGTAGTCTGGCGTTAGCGCGTTGTCGGGGAGTGTTGGCCAGTAGGTGCGGATGGCGTCGTAGAAGCTCTCGCTGCGCTTGATGTCGACGGCGTAGTCGACGCGGGCGGGATCATTGTGGTCGAGCCATTCGACGTCGGGGCCGAAGCGGCCGCGGCCGCCGAGGTCGAGCGTGAGGTGAACCCCGAGGCCGCCGTCGACGGGCGCCGGATAGATGAGGCGCGAGAACGGCGCTTTCACTGAACAACCGAAGTACGAGCCTTTGGCGAGGATCAGCGGCGGAACGGTTTCGCTTGGGATGCCGGCGATTGCGTTGGCGACGGCTTGCGCGTTGAGGCCGGCGGAGTTGATCAGGATTTTGCAGCGGAGAGTCGCGGGCGCTTCGCCGCCGATTTCGATCTCGAACCCGCTGCCGTTGAGCACTTCGCCGCGCATGATGGGCGTGTTGAGCGCGAGCGAGCCGCCGTTGGATTCCACTTCGCCGAGCAGGGCGAGCATGTAGCCGTGACTGTCGACGATGCCGGTCTCGGGCGAGAGCATCGCGGAGACAGCGCGGACGTTGGGCTCGAGCGCGCGGGTTTCGTCGGCGGTGTGGAGCGTGCAGTTCTCGACGCCGTTTTCCTGCGCCAGTTTGAAGATGCCGGCGATCTTGGCTTCTTCCTTGGCGTTGGTGGCGACGATGAGCTTGCCGCATTTACGATGCGCGACGTTGCGGGCGGCGAGGTAGTCGTAAAATTTGCGGCGGCCGGCGACGCACATTTGGTGCTTCAGCGTGCCGGTCGGGTAGTACATGCCGCCGTGGATGACTTCGCTGTTGCGTGCCGACGTGCCGGTGCCGATCGCGTCGGCGGCCTCGAGCACCATGACTTCGTGACCACGGCGCGAGAGTTCGGCCGCGCAGGCCAAGCCCACAGCGCCCGCGCCGATGACGATGGCGTCGATTTGGTAAATGTCGGTGCTCATGTTGGCGGTGTTTTAGCTTGGGTTGGTGTGACGTGGCATCTTTTTCATGCATGGCGCGTTCCGTGCCGCTTTGTGGGCGAAAGAGTGAGCCAGCGTCGCCCTTCGACAGGCTCAGGGTGACGCCTTTTTCGATCGCGCCGCTCCATCATTGCGTCATGCTGAGCTTGTCGACGCACGACGCACGCACGATTCTTGACGGCGCGTTTGAACGCACCGCGCGAGCGGAGGGCGGAGACGCGAGGGGCGCGTCGAAGGTGGTTCAGTGTGCGTTGAATTGCTCCAACGCCGGACGCGTGCCTCGCGTCTCCGTGACCGGCTTCATCGGCTCCGTCGCTGGAGGTGTTTCACTCCAGGAGGCGGTTACGCCGGCGGCGCGCTGGTCGCTGTGTCCGCAGCGATCCCAGGTCTCCATCCGGTTGCTACTCCGGTGGCTTTGCTCCGATGCGATACGCGACGGAGTAGGAGACGTTTGACGGCCTCAGGTCCGGCGCGCCTGCTCGATGGTTTGAGCAACGTCGGCGCTTCACGCTTGATCACCTCGTCTCGCGGCTGGCTGAACAGTGGATCCAACTGCCCTCCGTGCGAGGACGATGGACCATCATACGACGGTTCAGCGGGTGTTGGATTGATTTGAATCTATCCAACACCCGATCGCTAGAGCGCGGTGTTGGCGAACAGGCGCTCCTCAGTGGCCGAGGCGAACGCGACCTCCCAATAACGGCGGAGGGTGTCGAGGCGCTCGAGTGCTTCGAGCGGAATCGATGCCGCGTCGGGGGCGACGGCGATGAAGGCCATGCGGAAGGTGTTCTCCGGCGGCAGTGTTTGGCGGCTGAGCGAGTTTTGCGAGAGAACGACATCGGCGGCGCTGGCCCGCGATGCAATGCCGAAAACTTCCTTGCCATTGACGTAACCGCCGGCCCACGGCGTCACGATGGTACGATGCAGTTTGGCGTGTGTAGCGAAGGCGAAGTCGCCGTCCGGCGCTTTGGTGAGAACCTTGAGCGAATTGTCTTCACCGGTGCGGTGGCGGAAGCGTTCGTCCGGCATGAGCTCGACCCCGCTGTCAGTGACCCGGCCATAAGGCGCGACGACGTGGAGCCGCTTGCTCTTGACGCGGAAGATGGCGCCATCGCTTTCCTGGCGATGAAGCTTGCCCTTCATCAGCACCGAATAATCGCCAGCGGTCATCAACGGCGGCACCGCGTTGGTCGACATACCCCAGGTGTCCGTGCCTGCTTTCAATTCGAAGCGGAAGAATGCGGCGTCGCAGAGGTGGGGGCTTCGCCACTTGTTGACGAATGTACCGACGGCTTGAGGCGGCTTGTCGCGTTGGACCATGCCAACGGTTTTCCAGTTCTGGTAATTGGCGTTGAAGCTGAAGGGCTGCGGATTGTCGACGTTCTCCCAGACGTGCGGGAGCGTGCTCGGGCCGAGAAAGCCGAGGCATCCGCCCGCCGGATTGCTGATGCGGGCTTGGAAGAAATACTGATTGCGGCGCCGGATGACGCGGAACATCAGGCCGTTCATCGGGTGCTGCAGCGGATGGTATTTCGGCCAGATCAGATCGCCGGCGAGGTTCTGGCCGGCGGTGTTTCTTAAGCTCAGCATTGAGTCGTGCTGCCAGTAGCCGAACATCAGCTGATCGGTTGGCGAGAAGGCAACGACGATGCCGGTGTGCGACTCCGCAAACTCGGTGATGCGCGGTTGCATCCAAACGATTCCGGCTTGGCCGCGATAGGCCTCATCGGCCGGTTTCACGCCCATGATGTGAAGATCGAGATCGTTGTAACCGCGCATGTTGACGGAGGGGACGCTGGGGTCGAGCGAGATGACTTGGCCGCACGTTGTCGTGGTGCGCCAGATTTCGTGACCGTCCTCGTTGCCGACATGCTGGAAGCAGACGCCGTCCAGCGGTGAGCCATCGGCGCGCCAGTAAGCGCTCCAGTGCGATTCATCGCGTGCGAGCAGCGGCGGATTGGCGAACGGCGTGTCGTCGTTGATCGCCTGCGTCATCTCATTGCGGTTCGCCATCCGCGTCGGCGTGCCGTTGATCTTAATTTTGATATCGGACGGGCAGAGCCAGTTGTGGCCGACCTCCTGCAGCAATGTTGAGAGATAGGTCCCGATCGACGGCTCATCGAGCACGGCCGGCAGCATTGACATTTGGATGATGCCGCGGCGGCGGCGCGGCGAGGCGTTGTCGGTTTGGCCGGTGAAGAACGAAGCGCCGGGAAAGCCGAACACGGGATGCAGAACCCAGAATTCGTGCGTGCCGCCGTGAACGGGCTGATCGGTGGCGCCGTCGAGTGCTTGCTTGGTGAGACCGATCATGGTGCCGGGCGTGTAAACGTCGGCGCCGGAGACGATCAGGATGTTGGGAAACTCGGGACGAACGGACACCGTAGGCATGATCCTACTCCTCGCCGCAGCGCCCCGAGGGAGGCTAGCGCGGCGAGGGTAGGAGTAGAAGCGTGCCGGTGGCGCGAACTACGAACGTGCTGGGAAGAAACGCGGATTTCTCAACAGGGCCGCGCTGATCAGGGAGATGATGAGGCCGACGGGGAAGATTTCGATGAAGGTCATCGGCAGGCGAAAGAGCGGGTCGGCGTATTGGCGTTGGAAGTCGGCCATTTGCGCGGAGAGTTCCTCGATCTCCGCCGGTGATGCGCCTTTGGCGCGGGCTGCCTCGATCATGGAATTGGCGTAGCCTTCGGCGAACGTGTTGCCGGCGAGCATTTGGGTGATTTCCCAGCCGACGACATAGATGATGCCGGCGACGACGCTGATGCCTAAGCCGACCAAGAAGGCTTGACCGAATTTGATGACGCCGCCTTTGACTTTGTCGCGATAGCTTTTCACGCCGACGAAGATGAGCGAGAGCGCCAGGATCATCAGCGAATAGCCGAACCATTGTGTGCTCGACCATTCGGTGTGGTCGATGTCCATCGCGAGCAGCGAGAACATCGGGAGCGCGACGATGAGGCCGGCGAGGACGCCGTAGATGAGGCTGGTGCGGAGCATTTGAGTTTCCTTCCAGAAGAAGACGTGCGTCGGCTCGCCTTCGACAGGCTCAGGCTGACGCCGGTGTTATCAACTGACGCTGGTGGGTGGTGTTAGCCGCCTAGTCTTTCTTCATCGGCTTCGGTTCCCAGAGTTCGATCTTGCGGCCTTCGGGGTCGAGGATGTGGGCGAACTTGCCCATGCCTTCGTCGGGGAAGAGTTTGATTGGCTCGACGCCGTGCTCCTTGGCGCGCGCGAGCATGCCGTCGAGATCGTCGACGGCGAGGTTGAACATGAAGCGCTCGGTGGAGGGCGCGATGTAGTCGCTGGTGTCGGCCATGATGTTGAAGACGGTTGCGGCGCCGGGTTGATCGGCGAGCGGTTGGGGCAGGAAGACCGTGCCGCCCCATTCGGTTTTCTCGATGCCGAGCACGCGGCCGTACCATTCGCGTGTGGCGTCAAGGTCGGCGGATTTGAAGAAGAGGCCGCCTAGGCCGAGGACTTTCGCCATGTCTGTCTCCCGTTCGATGGCGGGAAAGTCGGCGGATCGGGGCGCGGGAGCAATCGCCCGAAAGGGTGATTTGACGGAAATCACCTCTATTTTTGCTCCCCCGTGCACGGGGGAGCAGTCAGCGAAGCTGACTGAGGGGGCGGTGCGCCCCTGTGCTTGCTCGCGCCTGCGTGTCGTTGCCCCCTCCGGTCGCTTGCGCGACCTGCCTCCCCCGCATGCGCGGGGAGGAAAAATTGGAGCTACGGAATGAGGCCGAGTTCGCGGGCTTTGGCGATGGCTTCGGTGCGTCGGGCGGCGCTGAGTTTTTCGTAGAGGCGCGCGATGTGGGTTTTCACGGTGTTGGGGGAGACGGCGAGTTTGGCGGCGATCTCCTTGTTGGAGCGGCCGGCGGCGAGGTGTTGCAGCACTTCGTATTCGCGGTCGGAAATGCCGAGCGAGGTTTGAGCGGCGGTGTTGGGGGTGAAGGACTCGCTCGCGGGCGCGCGGCGGAAGAGGCGGGCGCCGAGCCAGATGCCGAGCGCGAGGAAGCCGGCGGCGAAGAGGGCGAGGTAGATCTCGCCGGGGTGCTCGCGGACGAGCATGCGGTATTGCAGCCATTGCAACAGCACGGCGCCGAGGGCGAGCGCGAGGCCGTAAAGGGCGATGGTGCGGAGCATGGGCTCCGCTACCACGCGGTGGCGCCTCAGCGTAGCTCGAACACCACCGTTATGTTGGCGATGTTGTCGATTTCGCCGGGGTTGATGGAATTGCGGGCGGCGGATTGTTCGAGGCTGACGGCCATGGGCGGCGGGATGTAGCTGTCGCGGCGGCTGTCCCACGGCATCAGCGTGCTGCCGGGTTCGGTGATGGAGCGCATGGCGACGACGCGTTTGCCGGCGGCGGTGGCGTAGGTTTCGGCGCGGCGTTGCGCGGTTTGCAGCGCTTCGGCGCGGGCGGCTTCGCGCGAGGCTTCGAAATCGTCGAAGGTGAATTGGATGCCTTGGAGTTCGTTGGCGCCTTGCGCAACGGTGGCGTCGATGAGTGCGCTGACGGCTTCGAGGTTGCGCACGCGCAGGGTGACGACGTTGCGGCTGACATAGCCGGTGATGCGTGGAGCGGCGTTGCGCGGGTAGGCGTATTGCGGCTCGAGCGAGAAGCCGACGGTTTGGATATCGGCTTGTTCGACGCCCGCAGTACGCGCGGCGGCGACGACGGCGGCCATGCGTTCGCTTTGCGCTTGCTGGGCGGCGCGCGCGTCGGCGCCGCGAGCGAGGACGCCGAGGGTGACGAGGGCGAGGTCAGGTGCGGTGCGCGTTTGCGCGGTGGCGTTGACGGTGAGGAGTGTGCGCTCGCCGCAGGCGCTGAGCGTGGCGGCGGCGAAGACGGCGAGCGCTAGGGCTCGGAGGTGGTTGGTCATGATGTGCTCCCGTGTTGGTGCAGGAGCGCGAGGCTTCGCGGCGGTGTTGTGGCGACGTGGTGGTAGGCGCGGGTGATTTGCGATGAGGCGTGCGGGCGTCGCCCTTCGACAGGCTCAGGGTGACGCCAACCTTAGCGCCGGTGTTTCACTAGCGTCATCCTGAGCTTGTCGAAGGGCGACGCGGGCGAAGACTGCTGGCGGAGAAAACGCGGGTCTGAAGACCCGCGCTCCGGTTAGCCCCCAGCCTTCGTGAAATCGCGGATGGCGTTGGTGATTTTGGATTGGGTTTGGCCGTCGAGGTACGGGTGCATTGGGAGCGCGAGGACGCGGTGGGCGATTTTTTCGCTGACCGCGAGGCCGCCGGCGCCGATGGGGTAGGTTTCGTAAGCCGTCTGTTTGTGCAGGGGCTTGGGGTAGTACATCGCGCTTGGGATTTCGTTGATGCGCAGGTGTGCAGCTAGGCCGTCGCGATCGTCAGTCTCGATAGTGTATTGGGCCCAGGTGCTGACGCCGCCATCGATCACCTTTGGTGTCTGCACGACGCCTTCGAGTTGTTGGGCGTAGCGGTCAGCGATTTCGTTTCGCGCGGTGATTTCGTCGGCGAAGATGGCGAGCTTTTCGATCAGGATCGCGGCTTGGATGGTGTCGAGGCGCGAGTTCATGCCGATGCGGGCGCAATTGTATTTGTCGTCGCCGCTGGCGCCGTGGAAGGCGAGCGAGCGCATCAAGGTGTTGTCGGCGTCGTCATTGGTGAGCGTGGCGCCGCCGTCGCCGTAGCAGCCGAGCGGCTTTGCGGGGAAGAACGACGTGGTTTGCGCGTCGGCCCAGTGCATCGGGTGCTTGCCGTTCAGGGTGCAGCCATAGCTTTGCGCGGAGTCCGCGATGAGCTTCAGGCCTTCGCGTTTGCAGATGGCGCTAAGGCTCACGTAGTCCGCCGGTTGGCCGAACAGATCGACGGCGATGACGGCTTTGGGCTTCAGCTTGCCGTCCTTCTTCACGCCGGCGATCGCGGCTTCGAGCGACTTCGGATCCATGCAGTAGGTATCGGGCAGGACGTCGACGAACACGGGCGTGGCGTTGGTCCACGGCACGATCTCGGCGGTGGCGGCGAAGGTGAAGGACGGCGTGAACACGGCGTCGCCCTCGCCAACGCCCCAGGCCCAGAGCGGCAGCACCAGAGCGTCGGTGCCGTTGGCGTTGCCGATGCAATGCTTGGCTTGCGCGAACGCGGCGAGTTGGCCTTCGAGCTGCTTCACTTCGGGGCCGAAGATGTAGGCGCCGGACTTGATCACCTTGGCGACGGCGGCGTCGATCTTGTCGGCAATGCGCGTGCGCTGGGCTTGCAGATCGATGAACGGGATCATGTGCTTCTCTTCGCTTCTTGAAGTGGTGCGTGGCGTCGCCCTTCGACAGGCTCAGGGTGACGCCAAGGTGAAACTTGCGCTCGGCCTATCCTGCGTCAGCCTGAGCTTGTCGAAGGCGGATGCTTGCGCGGTGTTTGGTGTGCGCTGTCATGACAGAGACGGGAGCCCTGACGCGCGATCTACGTGGAGCGCTAATTCCAGAACGGCAAGCGCCTCTTCGCCGTTGACGACGGGGCGGGGGGCGACGCCGAGAACGGCGTCGATGAATTGGGCGACGTTGGCGCCGAGCGGGTCAGCGCCGATGCGGGTTTCGGCGAAGGCGGCGTTCAGTTTGAAATTGGTGGAGTTCTCGAACGTGCGGGCCAGGAAATCTAAGTTCACTTCGCCGCTGGGATAAACCACGCGCATAAAGCGGCGGCGTTCCGTGGCGATGCGCGAAGAGATGAAGACGGCTTCTGAATGCGGCGCGAAGGCGAGGCGGGCTTCGATTTGGTCGGCGGTACGGCCGTGTTCGCTTTTGGCGGTGGCGAGGATGCCGGTGGGCTTTGCCTTCATGAGGCGGAGCGCGAGATCGAGATCGTGGACCATGAGGTCGAGCGTGACGGAGACGTCGGCGCTGCGGCCAGTCCATGGGCCTTCGCGGACGCTTTCGATGCGGGTTGGGGTTTCGGGCGCGTTGAGGAGGCCCATGGCGTCGAACACCAGGCGCTCTTGGTGGCCGCAACCAAGCACGAGTTTCTTTTCGTTGGCGAGGCGGACGAGTTGCGCGCCGGTTTCGGTGTCGGTGGCGAGCGGCTTTTCGATCAGCAGATGCTTGCCGGCGTTGAGCACGGCGAGCGCGGCCTTGCCGTGAAACGAAGGCGGGCTCGCGATGGTGACGATGTCGACGGCGGCGAGCAGTGCGTCGAGCGAGGCGAAGCTTTCGGCGCCGTGGGTGTTGGCGAGTTCGGTGGCGCGTTCGTCGTCGGGATCATAGACGCCGACGAAGGTGACGCGCGCGTCTTCGCTGTATTTGCGCGCGTGGATGCGCCCGAAGGCGCCTGCGCCGAGAACGCCTGCGCGAAGCTTGGTCACTCGACCGTCACCGACTTGGCGAGGTTGCGCGGCTGGTCGACGTCGGTGCCTTTTTGAACGGCGGTGAGATAGGCGAGCAGCTGGATCGGCACGGAGTAGACCAGCGGCGCGACGAAGGGATCGCAGCTTGGGATCATGATGATGTGTTTGGCGATGTCGGCGCAGGCGACGGCGCCGGCGGCGTCGGTGATGACAATGAGCTTGCCGCCGCGCGCGTTGACTTCCTGCATGTTGGAGAGGGTTTTCTCGAACAACGCATCATGCGGGGCGACGACGACGACGGGCGTGTGCTCATCGATCAGCGCGATGGGGCCGTGCTTGAGTTCGCCGGCGGCGTAGCCTTCGGCGTGGATGTAGGAGATTTCCTTGAGCTTCAGCGCGCCTTCGAGTGCGATCGGGTAGTGCACGCCGCGGCCGAGATAGAGCACGTCGCGTGCTTGGGCGAGTTCGTGGGCGATGGCTTCGATTTCGGGTTCGACTTTGAGCGCGTCAGCGATCAGGCGCGGCGTTTCCATCAAAGCGTGGACGAGACGGGCTTCTTCTTGGCTCGACAGCGTGCCGCGCGCGCGGCCGGTGGCGATGGCGAGCGCGGCGAGCGCGGAGAGCTGTGCGGTGAAGGCTTTGGTGGAGGCAACGCCGATTTCGGGGCCGGCGAGCGTTGGCAAGCGCGCATCGGCTTCGCGCCAGATTGTGCTCTCAGGCACGTTGACGACGGCGAGCGTCTTCAGGCCGTTCTCTTTGCAATAGCGGAGTGCGGCCAGCGTGTCGGCGGTTTCGCCGGATTGGCTGACGAACACCGAGAACGCTTTCTTGCCGAACGCGGGTTTGCGGTAGCGGAATTCGCTGGCGATGTCGGTTTCCACGGCGATGCCGGCATATTGTTCGAGCCAGTATTCGGCGACGCGGCCGGCGTAGTGGGCGGTGCCGCAGCCGATGACGATGGCGGAGTCAGAGTTGAGATCGACGCCGTCGAGATCCGGCATTTGCACGGTTTCGTCGTTGGCGTTGACGTAGCGCGTGATGGTGCGGGCCGTCGTTTCCGACTGCTCGTAAATTTCCTTCTGCATGAAGTGGCGGAAGTTGCCCTTCTCCACGGCAGCGGCGCCGCCGGCGAAGGTGTGCACGGTGCGCTCGGCGACCATGCCGTTGGCGTCCAAGACTTTGACCTTGGTGTGGGTGAGGACGGCGATGTCGCCCTCGTCCAGGAACATGACACGGGTGGTGAAGGGCGAGACGGCGATGGCGTCGGAGCCCAAATACATTTCACCGTCGCCGATGCCGACCGCGAGAGGGCTGCCTTTGCGGGCGCCGATGAGGAGGTCGTCGTCACCGGCAAACAGCACGGCGATGCCGAAGGCGCCTTCGAGGCGGCGGACGGCGGCGATGGCGGCTTGTTCGGGCGCCATGCCCTTGTCGATGTTGGCGCTGATGAGGTGGGCGATGACTTCGCTATCGGTTTCCGACGCAAAGCTGTGGCCGGCTTTGATCAGTTCTTCGCGCAGCGGGCGGAAGTTCTCGATGATGCCGTTGTGGACGATGGCGACTTTATCGGTGGCGTGCGGGTGGGCGTTGCCGGTGGTGGGTGCGCCGTGGGTGGCCCAGCGGGTGTGACCGATGCCCGTCGTTCCGCCGAGCGGATTGCCCGCAAGTTCGGTTTCCAGGTTTGCAAGTTTGCCAGCGGCGCGGCGGCGCACGATGGCGCCATTCTCAAGCGCGGCGACGCCAGCGGAGTCGTAGCCGCGATATTCGAGGCGCTTCAGCGCTTCAACCAGGCGCGGTGCAACGGTGGAATGGCCGAGAATGCCGATAATGCCGCACATGAGCTTCGCGAACCCTATTAACCATCATCGTTCCGACAGGAACTTGGACAATCTATACAGCTTGCAATGCTTTCGGTCGCGGGGTCTCGCGCGGCGAGATCCAGGATGACGCAATGCGTAGTGCTAAGTGATTGTCCCGGCGCATCTCATGAGCCATCGGCCATTGATTTGCATCTCAATTAGTCTTTCAACATGCGACGGTTTTAGGAGCGGGTTTCCGGCATGAGCAGGGCCTATTTCGGTACAGACGGCATCCGGGGAACGGCGAACCGTTATCCCATGACGCCGGAAGTCGCCTTGCGCGTCGGCTTGGCCGCCGGGAAGCGCTTTATGAGCGCCGACGACCGCCGCCACACTGTCGTGATCGGCAAGGACACGCGGCTCTCGGGCTACATGCTGGAGCCGGCGCTGACCGCTGGGTTTACCGCGGCGGGGATGGACGTGGTGCTGTTTGGCCCGCTGCCGACGCCGGCGGTGGCGATGCTGACGCGCTCGCTGCGGGCCGATTTGGGCGTGATGCTCTCAGCTTCGCACAACAAGTTCGCCGACAACGGCATCAAGCTGTTCGGGCCGGATGGGTACAAGCTCTCGGACGAGGTCGAGCTTGAGATCGAGAAGCTGATGGATCGGAAGCTCGACGAGCACTTGGCCGATCCGGCCAAGCTCGGACGGGCGAAGCGGATCGATGACGCGCAGGCGCGGTACGTGGAGATCGTGAAAGCGACGTTCCCGAAGGGGTGCTCACTGAAGGGGTTGCGCATCGTGGTCGATGCGGCGAACGGCGCGGCGTATCGCGTGGCGCCGGTAGCTTTGTACGAGCTGGGCGCTGAGGTGGTGTCGATCGGCGTTTCGCCGGATGGCTACAACATTAACGAAGAAGTCGGCTCCACTGATACACGCGCGCTGAAGGATGCGGTGCTGAAGTATCGTGCTGACATCGGCATTGCGCTGGACGGCGATGCAGATCGGGTGGCGATCATCGACGAGAAGGGTCACGCCATCGATGGCGATCAGCTGATGGCGTTGATCGCCAAAAGCTGGAAGGCGTCGGGCGCGCTGACCAAGCCGGGCATTGTCGCGACGGTGATGAGCAATCTCGGACTGGAGCGGTTTCTCGATGGCTTGAAGCTGAAGCTTGAGCGCACTGGCGTGGGCGACCGCTACGTCGTCGAGGCGATGCGGGCCAAGGGCTACAATGTCGGCGGTGAGCAGTCCGGGCACATCATCCTCAGCGATTTCTCGACGACGGGCGATGGCTTGCTGGCGGCGCTGCAGGTGCTGGCGGTGATCGTGCAGTCTGGGAAGCCGGCGAGCGAAGTCTGCACGTTGTTCGCGCCGGCGCCGCAGGTGCTGGAGAACGTGCGCTATACCAAGGGCGCGAAAGATCCGATGGAAGCGGCGGCCGTGAAGGACGCAATCAAGGCGGCGGAAGCGTCGCTTGGCGGTGGCAAGGGGCGGCTGCTCGTGCGCAAGTCCGGCACTGAGCCTTTGGTGCGGATCATGGCTGAAGGCGATGACGAAGCGCTGGTGCGCGAAGCTGTCGCCGGCGTGAAGAGCGCGGTGGTGGCTGCTGCGGCAGCCGCTTAAGACAGCGCGCATATTTCAGGTTGTTCGTCGACACGCTGTGCGCGCATGCCTTGCGTTGCGCGGTGCTGAGGTGTTGTAGCTCTGCTCACGGAGCGAGTCATTTGCGTGGGTACGTCATCGCGGCGACGCCGCGCTCAGGCAGCAACTTTCTTTGCCAGGCGCTGACCTCTACGGCTGTGCTTGGCCGTCCGCTTGAGTACTTCAACGCGCCCGGACGACGCGCGCTCGAAGCGCCGGATTATCCTGACGCCGTCGCAGATCAGGTGCAGTGGATTTTGAGCCGTGGCGCGACGCCGAACGGCGTCTATGCGTTGAAAGCGTTTCCGGATCAGTTCAGCGCGGCGTTGCGCGAGGTGGATTTGTTTGCGGCGCTGCCTGGATTGCGGTTCGTGCGGTTGGTGCGGCGCGACTTGCTGGGGCAGGCGATCTCGTGGGCGCGTGCGCTGCAGACGGAGCAGTATCGCTCGACGCAGGCGGTGAAGGCAGAGGCGCGTTATGACGCGCGGCTGATCGAGAAGCTGATGGTCGACATTGCGTGCGCCAATGTGAGCTGGAGCGTGTATTTGGCGCGCACCGGGATCGCGGCGCCGTTGTTGTTCTACGAGGATATCGTCGCGGATTTGGCGGGGACAGTCGATCGCATCGCGGCGATGATGGACGTGGACCGTGCTGCGGTTGACCCGGCGCTGATCGATTTGGCGCTACAGCGCGATGTTGAGAGCGACGCTTGGCGCGCGCGCTTTATCGCCGAGCGCGGCGCCAAGCTGCACTTGCCATTGCTGACGGCTTAGGGCGCCGCTGGCGCAGCTGCTGCCGGCGGGCTGGTGATGTTCACTTCGTTGTTGAGCGTGTCGCAATCGTTGGCGGGGGTGCGGCCGTCGCCGGCGTAGGCGACGCGCAGGCGCAGCGTGCGGCGGCGCGCTTCCGGCGTCAGGCGGGCGCGCATGTAGCCGTGCCAGCTTTGGCCTTGAGCGAGCGTGGCGCCGGTGGCGGGGTCCACCTGTTGCGGGATGGGTATGGCGGCGACCTGCTGCACGCCGCCGGCGGAGCGGTATTCGAGCGCCAGTGTTTGCCCTTGAGCGCTGGTGGCGACGTACGGCGCGCTGCCGCCGTTGGCGACGTTCCACTGCAGCGCGATTTCGTCAGCCGCGAGCGGGTCAGCGCCGGGGATGGCGGGGACGTACGCATAGGTGCCGACGGCGAGGTCGGGGCAGCGTTGCAAGGGCTGGATAACGGGGGCGGAGCGGCGTTCGCCGTTGTTCGACGACGAGGAATTTTCGCGCGGACCGCTGTTGCCGGGCCGGCCGGCGCTGACGGAGCTGCCGTCGGCATTGCGCGATTGCTGCGCGAACGCGGCGCCGGTGCTCAACGCGAGACAGGCCAAGCTGATGATCAGCGCATGGCGCATGAACACTTCCCCCGAATTTCTTACGTCCCAGGCTCGGGGCGATTTTCCGCCTTTTGGCGGCGGCTTTCAACTGGGTGCGGCACTTGGGCGAAGCGGCTAGGCGGCGCGGGATTTTCTGGCTTCGAGCAGGAGCCAGACAAAAAGGCCGAGGTCGACCAATTTCCAGGCGTCCGTTGGGGGTAGGCCGTTCCGGGCGATCCACCACCCATAGGCCTCGACGGCGATGACGGCGGCGATCACCACCAGCCCGAACGCCTTGGTGGCGCCGCGCGCATCCAGCAGCGCGACGGCGAGGCACCAGGCGATGAAGACGTAGCCGAGGAGTTTCTCGAAGCGTTGGCCGAGTTCCTGGTAGGCGATTTGATCGAGCGCTGGGTTTTGCAGCACGTCGCTTGCGCCCTGGATGAGGAAGATAAGGCCTAACGCGCCGATGGCCAGGCTGGCGGGCCAAGTGATCCAGCCGGGCGTGCGGAAGTCGAACGCGGCGAGCGCGAAGAGCAGGAAGCTTATGCCGAGCGCGGCGTGGATGATGGGGCTGGCGGCGCCGTCGAGTGTCATGCCCGCGGCGATGGCGAGGACGACGCCAAGGAGCAGGATCAGGGCGCCGGCGAAGGCTTTTGGCGAACGCATCGGGGTATGGGCGTACCACGGCAAGGCTCGGCCGTCACGTTTGAGCGCCGGACGACTATTGAACCAATTATGGTTCATTAATTGAAATAGAACCAAAAACGGTATAATACGGAAAATTGTACCGAATATGGTTCAACCCATGACTCGCCAGAATTCGAACGCCTATGCCATTTTGATGGGCGACATTGTCGGCAGTGAAGCAGCGCCCTCGGTGGCGGCGGTGCATCGTGTTTTCAACCGGGCAGTGGATTGGGCCAATGAGCGCCACGCGGGCGTGATCCAATCGCCGCTGACGATCACGCTCGGCGACGAGTTTCAGGGCCTGGTGAACGGGCTTGAGCACGCGTGGGCGGTGGCGGCCGATCTCCGGCTGAAGCTGATGAGCGACAACGTCGCTTGCCGGTTTGTCATCGGTGTCGCGACGATCAAGACGCCGGTCAATCCGGAGCGGGCCTGGAACATGATGGGGCCGGGGCTCGCCGCCGCGCGCGACAAGCTGAATGAAAAGACAGTGAGCAACGCGCACCGCTTTTCGTTTCCGAAAGACAGGGCAATGGAGGCGTTGGCGGACGCTGTGGGGGATTCGCTGACGCAGATCGAAGCAGGATGGACCGCGCGGCAGCAGCAGTTCATGTTGCGCAACCGGCTGCAGAAGCAAACGCCGGCAAAGATCGCGAAGGCGGAGAAAGTAACGCTCACCGCAGTCTATAAGGTGCTGCGCGCCGCGCAGAGCGATTATTACGAGCGCCAATCGTCGGCGTTGCGCGAGGCGCTGACGCTGCAGGACATTGAATACGGGTTCGCATGATCGTTGCGTTGCAGATTGCCGGCTATTTGGTGCTGCTGGCGTTGCTCACCTTGGGCGGCAACTTTCCAGCACATTGGGATCCTAAGCTTAGAATTCCACGTGGACAAGTTGTCGCG